>JADMIO010803618.1_pt1 | contig 91973 bp, 66 predicted proteins | sample 8958161 | NCBI WGS metagenome assembly JADMIO01 (sample SAMN16585339, study PRJNA669376) | soil metagenome | isolation source: Crop rotation soil | place: USA: Cullars Rotation, Alabama | collected 2011
CGCGACTTCAAGTCACGTGAATTCCAAGCTTCGGATCCCACTGTGCTGGAAAGATAGACTTACGATGGTTGAGTGATCCCTTACTTGATGTCGCAGGCCGCCTCGGCTGCGAATTTCTTGTCGACGCGGACGACGCGGTGGTTGAGACCGTCGCCGACATAGATGTACTTGTCGCTGGCGCCGGCGAAGATCGGCCAGCCCAGGCCGATCTCGGGCTTGGGTTCTTTGCTCTTGGGGCCTTGCGAATCGTAGTTGCCGTAGCCGCCAAAGTTCACGATTTCGTTGTCGTTGTTGTCGCGCACGGAGACTTTATAGGTGATGCCGTGCGGAATGTAGAGCCGGCCGAAGCCGTCCAGATTGTAACGCGGGCGCGTGCAGTGGCAGACTGAGATCGTCGAATTCCACGAACCCGAAATCGGACCGCAACCCGCGTAGGTCTGGACTGCGCCGACGGCTTCCCAGCCGTTGCCGGCTTTCTTAAACTCGCCGCCCTTGGGCGTGAATTTGTAGATCGTTCCCGTGCAATAAAGGTAGGCCGGATCTTTCTCGTAGCCTTTGGGCGGCGTGAAGCCCTTGGGCAGGCCGATCTCCAGCACGTACGCGTTGTACGAATTATCGACGCGCACGTTCCCGCCCTGGTCGAGCACGTACGAAAGAAGCACCGGCACCTCCTGCTTCTCCTTTTCACCGACCATGATCTTGCGATCGTAGTTAACGAACTTGCCGTCGGCGTCGTAAACGCGGATGTGACAATCGTTGAAGCCGCATGTCGCGTAGACCCAGCCGCGGTTGTCGACGGCCATGCCCGGCGCGTTGTTTCCACGTCCGAAGCGGCCGAAGACGGAGCCATAGGTGTTCTTTCCCGTGGAGGCCAGCGGCGCGGGCTTGCAGTCGCGCGTGTAACGCGTGACCGGACCGGCGTAACTGCCCGTGTCGCCCCAGCCGTAGATCATCCCGCCCGGACCGATCGCCACGTCGCAGGCCTTGAAGGGAAGCAAGCCGCCCTCGCCGGTCTCGCCGTTGTAGCGCCAGACAGAACCCATCCCGGAGGTGATGTAAACCAGGTCGGCTTCCTGATCGACGTCGCCAAAACAGACAAAGTCGATGTTGTCTTTGCTCGGGTTGAGAATGCTCTTGAGGCCCTCGGTCCCCTTCCCTTTCGTTTCGTTGCCGAGAATCGCCAGCTCTGCGCCGCGGTCTTCGATGCGCACGAGCTCACCGCCGCCGCCGACCCAGAGAATCGGTGTGGCGCCGGATTCATCGAGCGTCAGCGTCTGGCCCAGCCCGCCCTGCAGCACGATCTTCGTCGCCACTTTTCCGTCGGCAACCTTGAGCAGTTCTGAAGGCGGGCGGCCGCCGCGCGAGACTTGCGTCGAGACCACGTAGAGCGTTCCGTTCTTCGAATTGACCAGCACTTTGTCCGGCCACGGCGCCTTCATCGAACCGATCTTCTTGCCTTCCGGCGAGACGGTGACGACTTCCTGGTTGACCAGGTCGCAGACGTAGAGATTGCCTTTTGAATCGACGGTGATGCCGGCCGCGGCAGTCTTCTTGTCCCAGGCGCTGGGCATCCAGTAAGGATGCTTGTCGAAGTCAGGCAGCTCGAGGTCGTAGAATTTCTCCGGATCCGAACCGGCCTTGGTGAGGTCCTGGCGGTAGACGCGGCCTTGCGGAAATTTGGCATCGATGTCGGCGGGCTTCTTGCCGTCGTAGGGCGTGTTGGCGACGTTGGAATAGTAGGCGTACTTCCCGTCCGGCGAGAAGGCCACTTGCGGCGCCAGCCAGTTGGGCCATTTGAGCTTCTCCGGCGTCGAGCGCATCGACACGACCTTGGTCGCGTTCGAGCCGTCGACTTTGAAGAAAGTCAACTTGGCCTGAGCGTTGTCGATGAAGACGACGCTGCCGTCGACGACCTTGTTGTAGATGCTGTCGCCAAAACGGAAGAGGACCACGTCCAGCGGCGTGGTGTGCGCGGGCGTGAGCAGGCCGTCGCCCGTCTCGATCAGTTTGAAACCCGGCGTTTTGGCCGGATCGGTCGACGGCGCGTACGGCAGCAGCGTTTTGATGTAGCCGCCGGTCTTGTCGAATTTGCGCAACTGCCAAGGCATGCTGTCGTGCAACTGCGGCACCAGCGAGGCCATCTTGATATAGAGCGTTCCGTCGGTGTCGACGGCGAGACTGTCGGCTGGCGCGCCGGAGGTCAGGTTGCCGGTGTGCGGATCGCTGCCGATGATTTTGCCAAACACCGGCGTGAGGCCAGCTCGCACCTGGACTTTGAATGATCCTTGCGGAACCGTTTTGCCGGCGTCGTCGCGGCCGTCCCATTCAAGGCTCTGGCTCAGGCCCGGCTTGAGCGGCTCGGGCGGCGGATTTTTTCCTCCGAGCACGCCGGCGGCCAGGTGTCGCACGACTTTTCCGTCCGATCCGAGAATAGCGACTTCCACATCGGTGGGCGCGGAGAGCGCAAACGCGATCGTCGTCTTCTCGCCGGCCTTCGAAGCCTTCGGTGGCGAAGAAAAATTGACTTCGCCGGCGCTGAGCATCGAGACCGTCGCGAGGCCAACGAGCACTGCACTCAATCTGATCACAGGCTTCATCATTCAAAAGCTCTCCCGATGCCTATCGGACGGTACACCAAACGAAATGGTAAAATCCGCGCAATCCCGCAGCGTGCGATTGTGTGCCACGAAAGGCTGGATTTTGGATTTTCGATTTTGGATTTTGGATTGCCGAAGTTCGCATCGGTTGAGGAAAATGCAACGTTTTGCAACGTCTGGGAGGGGGGTACCCATTCTGTTGCATTTTTCTGGAACCCGCTGTGCAGGAGGGAGTTGGGAAAGTAATGCAACGTCTTTTGCAACATGGCGTGAGCACTTTGCCTCGTCCGGACAAAACACGACAAAACACGACATCGCCGTCGCACGGACTCCTTTGAAGACGAATCGCAGCTCGGCATGGCCGTGCTCCAGCTTCAGGCCTATAAGAACCATAGAGACAGAGTATCTCTGCGACTCTCGACAATAATATACGTCTATTTACAATCATGTCAATAAAACACTGCGTCATTTCTACCTAGCGGTGCGCGGCGAGGTCCGCTCCGAACGGTCTGGTATTGCAATCGCTAGTGGCTTTTGCGATCCGAGTCGCCGCGTAAAACCATGAGGGGTTATTTGTGGAATTACGACTCAGTTACTGGCAGCGATCCAAGTCGCTGGTTCTAAAATTCATCCGTCCATGGACGTGGTTTCGGCAGCCGCAGGTTGCGACTCAGCAGCCGGCTGTCCTGGCGCCGGCGATTCCGGCGCCGACGCCAGAGCCCGAACCGGAGCGCGATTTCAACGGAACGGGAGCGGAAGTGCTGTTGCAGGGATTTCATTGGGAGTCCTGCCGCGGATCGATGCACGCCGGCACGCGCAAGAGCTGGTACCGCATCCTTTCTGAGAACGCTCACGTCATCAAGTCGGCAGCATTTGATGGAGTCTGGTTTCCGCCGCCCTCCGATTCGCTCTCGCCGCAGGGTTACATGCCGCGGCAGTGGTATCACTTCGACACCTATTACGGAAACGCGAACGAATTGAAGAAAGCGATTTCGGATTTGAAACCGGTTCACTCGATCGCCGACGTGGTGCTCAACCACCGCGTCGGTATGCGCACGGCCGGCGCCGATTTCGAGAATCCTTCCTTCAGCGACAACGCGCGCGCGGTGGTCGGCAACGATCAGAGCGGGTGTGGCAGAGGCAATCCCGATTCCGGCAGCACCTTCGCCGCGGCGCGCGACCTGGACCATTGCAATCCGGACGTGCAGCAGGCTGTCGCAGAGTACCTGCTGCGCCTGAAGAACGATTTTGGATTCTCCGGCTGGCGTTACGACATGGCGCTGGGCTTCGCGCCGCGTTTTGTCGGCCAGTACAACCGGCATACCCGCCCGCAGTTTTCAATCGGCGAGCACTGGTCGGGGCAGGAGACGGTCGCGCGCTGGATCGACGAGAGCAAAGCGCACGATCGCGCCGGGCGGTCGATGGCGTTTGATTTCGAAACGCGCGCCCATCTCTATACCGCCATCGTGGAGGACAAGTACGAGATCTTGAAGACCGTCGATGGCAAGCCCGGCGGACTGATCGGACGCTGGCCGGGGCATGCGGTGACGTTTGTGGACAATCATGACACAGAATGGCGCAGGCGCGGCGAGAACGGCGTGGTCCATTTCGAAAATCACCAGGTCGGGCAGGCCTACGCGTATGTCCTGATGCATCCCGGAGTTCCCTGCGTGTTCTGGAGCCATTTCTTCGAACTGGGCACCGAGATTCAGAACACGATCAAAAATCTGATCGCGCTGCGGCGCAGCAGGAAAATCCATTCACGCTCGATCGTGCATATCGCCGAAGCACGGCAGGGGCTGTACGCGGCGCTGATCGGAGAGGTGTCGAACGGATCGTTCTCGCCGCAGATCGCAATGAAACTGGGCAGCGCGGAATGGAATCCAGGACAGCGCTGGCACATCGCGGGCTTCGGCAACCACTTCGCGGTGTGGACGCAACGCTAGTGTAGCGCCCCGCTCATTTCATCAGGTCGTAGCAGAGCAGTTCATCGCTGAGGCGCAGATAAATTTTGCCGCGTGCGATGGCCGGCATCGTGTAGCAGGGAATCTGGCCGGGGCGCAGGCTGGCGTCGCCGGGCTGGCCGTGATGCATCCAGCGCGTGTTGCGTTTAAGGACGCCCTTCATTTCAGTGATCTTTTTGAACGCGGCGGGGCTGGCTTCGATCAGGCTCAGGTCTCCAGCGTAATTGAGATAGATGAGGCAGCCGTCGACGAACGTGACGGTGCCGCTTCCCGTATTTTTCTCGAGCCACTTCGTCTGCCCGGTCTTCAACTCGACGCAACGCAGTTGCCCGGCGAAGCCGCCGAAGCCGGCCTGGTTCTGGCAGGTGTAGAGATAGCCATCGACCTCGACGGCTTCACTGTAGCCCGGCGTGAAGATTCCCTCGTCTTTGCCCTGCTTTTTCCAGAGCACGGCGGCTTTGCCGTCGTCGACGCTGACGGTCGACGGTGAATCACTATAAGGAGTGTAAACGATGTTCTCGTGAACGATCGGCGCGCAGTAGGCGAAGCTGGGAAACTTGACTCCGTTGACCACGTCCCACAACGGCTGGCCGTTGGTGTGGTCCAGGCCGCAGACATGTTCGCCGAAATAGAAGACGAGCTGCTCCTTGCCGCCGAGCGTGGCCCGGATCGGCGAGACGAATCCGCAGCGGCCTTCATTGCCGGGGTGATCGCCGTAGACCCAGACTTTTTGACCGGTCTCCTTGTTGCAGCCGGCGATCGCTTTGCCGTCGGCCATCGAAATGATGACCAGGTCGTCCCAGACCAGCGGACTGGAGCCGTAGCCGTGGTTGTCGGTTCCGATCCCTTTCCGCCAGACAATTTTTCCTTCCGACAGACTCGCGCAGATGAAGATGCCCTGGCGGCTGGCGAAGTACACTTTGTCGCCGTCGATGCAGGGAGTGGCCTGCGGCCCGTCGCCGTAGCCGTAGTCGCCGCCGCCGCCGGTGGCGTATTCGAGAATCCAGAGCGGCTTGCCGCCCTTGTCGGCGTCGAAGCAGAAGAGTTCATCGACCTGCCCGTGGCGGCCCTGGACGATGAGCTTGTCGCCCTTCACGACCGGCGCTGAAAAAGTCGCGGTCCCGGGGCTCAGGCCGGAGACATCCCACACTTTCTGCAGCCCGCCGCTCCAGTCTTTGCGGATGCCTTTGAGCGGACTTTTCGCATCGCAGTTGGCGCCGCGGAAGCGCGGCCAATCCTGCGCGGCGAGCGGAGCGCTGGCGCTCTGCGCGCCGGGCGCGGACTCGGTACGGATGTCGCTGCGCGCACCGGCGGCGGGAGGGAGCTGCGTTTTCAGCAGCCACAGGCCCTGCGCGGTGCCGTTGCCTCCGGCGCCATAGAGCACACCGGCCTTTGCGTCGAGAAGCAACGCAGCGGTCGAGAATTGTTTTGCGTCGAGCGGCGTGATATCGCGCACATCGCTGATGCGGCCGGTCGCCGGATCGCAGCGGAAAGTCTGGAGCAGCGCGCCGGATTGCGATCCGACGTAGCCGCCGGTGCCGTCGGGAAGAAAGACCAGGTTGACGGCAATCTGGTTCGAGAATTTGAAATCGCAGCGCGATCCGTCGTTGCCGGAGCCTGAATCCTGGAGCGTCAGGTCGCCGCTCTCCGGATCGCGGCGGAAGACGCCGAAGCTGCTGCCAGGATTTTCGTCGCGGTGCAGCGCAGCGTAGACCCAGCGTCCGTCCGGCGAGATCGAAAGCGATCCAAACGCCTTCACGCCCTTGCCCTTGTCCATGCCTTCCAGAGCGACGCTCTTTTTGAATGCAACCGAACCGTCGGGCCGGCGTTCGACGACGGCGATCGTCAGCGTCGCGTTGCTGATCGAATAAATATTTCTCCCATCCGGCGACATGCGCAGCGCTGTATTCGCGGCAAACTGAGGGAAACCGTTGCCGTTGACGTCTCCTCCGAGCGTGGGCTGGCCGTCGGCGCCGAGCTTGAGCCAGATCATGCGGCTGGCGATCCACATGTAGAGATTCTTGCCTTCGCGATCGGCAATCAGCGCGCCGGCCCAGTCTCCTTTAATTGGAAGATTTGTGCCTTTGGGAACCGGCTTGCCGCTGCCGGCTTCGATTTCAAAAAAGGATAGCGAATAGCCGCAGTAGTTATGATGGAGCACATACAGCCGCCCGCCGGCCGCGCAGAGTTCCGGCGGCTGATCGATGACCAGCGGTTCGGTTCCGCCATAGGTCAGCGTGCCGTCGCTGGCGCGCTTGAAATAACTGATGCAGGCCTTTGACCAGTTGGCCTTCTGTCCGACGTAAAGATAATCGCCGACGCACTCCAGCGAGAAGGTGTTGAAAACCTTTTGAATGCCATTGGCGCCGGGCGTGAAGGTCTGCAGAAAATCACCGGCCGGTGCAGCCTGCGTATCGCCGACCTTGGGCGGAACGGGATTTTCGGCAGCACCGATTCCCATCGCGAGCGGGATGAATACGGCGGCCAGCAGCTTGAAACGCATCATGATTTTCTCCGCGAGCGAGGATCGCAGCCGATTTGCAAATCAGACAACACCAAGTGAGCAGAACTGCAGGCGTTATTTTTTTGAGTTTGTGGGCGAACTCTGGTTTTACTATAGTTTTTCCTGGAAAGTCATGCACAAGTGACTGAAAGCATTGAACTTACGAGGTCCAAAAAGTGCGCAAGCGACGCCTTTCCGGGCGGCCTTCTGGGCATCGATCCAAGTATCGCGCGATCGCCGCCGACATCGCCGGCAAGATCGCCGCGGGAGAATTTCCGGTCGGAAAACCGCTGCCCACCTGGAGCGAACTGTCCCGCACGTACGATGTCGGCGCGCTGACCGTCGGCGAAGCGCTGAAAGTACTCAAGAGCGAAGGCTACATTCATTCGCAGCCGCGCCACCGGCCGGTCGCCAGTCTTGGATTTTCGCTCAGCCAGGTGCTCACGAATACCATCGGCATCGTCCTCCAGCCGTATCTGGATTGCGTCATCAAAGATAATGAGCATTGGATTGGCGCGATGTATCGCGGTGTCGCGCGTGCGATCATCGATCCGCATTTCAGTGTTCTCACGCTGCAGGGAACGTCGTGGCGGACCGATTTTCCGGCCGGGTTGAGCCAGCTTCCGCTGCAGGGCCTGCTGCTGCTGGGCTGTCCGTTCAAAGTCGAATTGTTCAAGCAGTACCAGATGCTCAATTCACGCTTCCCGGTCGTCTCGCTGGACGAATACTCGGAGTACGTCCATTCGGTGACGCTGGAAAATTACGCCATGGTGCGGGATGCGACGCTGCGCCTGATCGCGATGGGGCATCGCCGCATCGCATTCGTGCGGCCCTACCACGACTCGCCGAAAGTGCGCAGCATCGACTCGGATTCCCGCCAACGCGCGGATGCGTTCGAGGCGACCTGCCGCGAGGCGGGGCTTGCACCGGACGATTTCAAACTTTTCCTGAAAACTTCGAGCGCCGATAAAGGGCATTCGTTTCAGGATCTGCTCCGCGCCTCGCCGCGCTTCACCGCGGTACTGGCCCTGGTTCACGCACAGCAGTTCGCCGATGAAGCGCAGGCGGCGGGGCTGCGCATTCCGCAGGACCTGAGCATCGTGACGATCAATAATAGCGTGCCCTCGCGCTGGACGGGTCCGCTGATCAACTTCGAGGAATTCGGTCGGAAAGGCGTTGAACTGGTGCTCAGCAAACCGCGCACGCTGCAGCACGTGCGGCTACCGGTCTCGGGCTGGAACGAGGGCGAGACCGCCGGGCCGGCGCCGGGCTGACGCATTGTCTTTTCACGGCCCACGACGTATAGTTTTCTGTTGCGATCGATTCTTGAGTGCTGGAATTTTATGGAAAAACAGGACCCCAATAGCGACGCTTCTGAACACAACGCGCCGACGGTCACGCCGGTGAACGTGAACAGTTCCGGCTCAACTATTTCAGTCGGCGCCGGCGCGCCGGCCGTTCCAGGCTCGGCGCACGTCAACCTGCCGGACCTTAAGGATCTTTCGGTTCAGCCGCAGGACCTGATGCCCGACAAACTGCTGCTGGCGGCGCCGCGCACGACCTACAACAGCCAGACCGTGCCGATGCTGGGCGGCATTCCGCTGCTGGCCAGGCTGGGTGTTGGCGGCATGGGCGCCGTTTACTACGGGATTCATCCGCGCTTGAAACTGGAAGTCGCGGTCAAGATTCTCCCTTTTCAACTGGCCGAGCAGCAGCCGGAGTTGATCTCGCGATTTTTCCGCGAGGCGAAGATCGCAGCGACGGTGGAATCTCCACACCTGGTCCGCGTCACCGACGTGAATGAAGAATGCGGGCTGTATTTCCTGGTGATGGAATACGTCAACGGCGTCACCGCCGGAGATTACCTCAAGCAGCACGGCAGGCCGGGGCTGGATGAGACAGTCGCGCTGGATATCTGTATCGCCGCAACCGAAGGACTGGTCGCCGCGCACGATGAAGACATCATCCATCGCGATATCAAGCCCGACAACATCATGCTTCCGCGCCAGCGTCACAAGTTGCTCCACTCGGCGTCGCGCGCCAGCGCGCAGTCTGAGCCGATCGTCTTTACGGCCGCCAAGCTCTCCGACCTGGGCCTTGCGCACGGCGATTCCGGCGAGCAATCGCTGACGGCGGCGCAGACGGTCATGGGCACGCCCGGTTACATGGCGCCCGAGCAGGCCGTCGACGCGAAGACCGCCGGCAAACCCGCGGATGTCTTCAGCATGGGCGCGACGCTCTACGCGCTGCTCTGCGGCGCCAAGCCGTACTCGGGCGGCTCGCAGATGGAGACGATCCTGGCCACGATTCAAAAACCGCACAGTCCGCTCAAGCTGCGCCGCCAGGACATCAGCACCGCGACGCACGAACTGGTCGACCGGACGCTCTCGAAGAGCCCCGAATCGCGCTATGCGGATGCCGCCGCGCTGCTGGATGCGCTGCGCGCCTGCCGCGCCGCGTTCGGGCCGGTCGAGAGCAGTTCACGTCCGGCGCGCAAATCGCGAGACGTCGGATCGACGATGATTCCCAAGACCAGTCCGCCGATCATCGCGACCGGATCGAGCCACGTCACATCCGACGCGACGAAATCCGCGGCGGGGGTGACACAAGACCTTGCCACAGCCGCCCAGGCACAGGGAACGCCTGTGCCATCGGGTCAAACGCCTGGGCCACAAGTTTCGGCGCCGGCCACCACGCCAATTCCAGTGCAGGGCGCGACGCCGATACCCGTACAGAACACGACCCCGGTGCCGGCGTCGATTTCAATGCCGACGCCCACGCCCGTCTCGCTGCAGATTCAGGCACAGTCATTGCGTTCAGTTGTGGTTGGTGTGGTGATCATTGTATTGCTGATCATCGGAGCGCTGGTGGCCGCGTTCAGATTCGGGATGGTGGAAGAAAAGAAGATTGAGTCCGGTGGAAAAACTCCGCCGGTGTCAACCGCCACGGCGACCGGCACTGCAACCACAACGGACGAATCGCAGCAGAAGGAACTGCCGCGCTTCCGCGAGGAAGTTCTCAGCGGCCAGCAGAAGATGGCGGCCAACGATTATGTTGGAGCGAAGACTGCATTCTCCATCGCCAAATCGCTGGCGATCAAAAAGGAGAGCCGCGAGTTTGCCGAGAACGGGATGCTTGCGGCGCAGAAGGCCGGCTTCACGACCAAATTGCTGGAGGCGCAGACCGCATTTGCCGGCGACCACATGACCGATGCGCGGCTGGCGTACCAGGCAGCGCTGGACCTCTGGCCGGAGTCGCCGGATGCGAAGAAGGCCACCGACGGCCTGGCGGCGTGCGAGAAAGTGATTTCAAAGAAGCGCGCCGCAAACGCATTGAAAGACGCGATGATGGCCGCCTATGCCGCCGAGAACGAAGACGGCCGCGACGCAGCCTATAAGAAGACGAAGTGGGAAGAGGCGTTGACAAAGGCGCCGGAAGGTTCGCCGGAGATCGAGAAGATCAAGGCGCGGATTGCGCATTGGGCTGAAGGCGGGAAGTAAAATAGCAGGGCGCTGCGGTCAGCCGCGCAGCTTCTCAAGATCTTCGAAGTATCGCGGGTACGATTTCGATACACATCCTGGATTCTTGATCGTCACGCCAGGGCGCGCCAGTCCCACCAGCGCGAAGGCCATCGCCACGCGGTGGTCGTCGTAGGTTTCGACCGAGGCGTCCTTGGCCGGACCGGGCGTGATCTCCAGACCGTCCGGCTCTTCTTTGACGCTCGCGCCCAGGCGGCGCAGTTCGGTCGCCAGTGCGGCCAGGCGATCGGTTTCTTTGATGCGCAGGTTCTCGACGTTGAAAATCGATGACGTCCCTTCGGCAAACATGCAGACGGCGGCCAGCGTCAGAACGGTGTCGGGCATGTCGTTCAAATCGGCGTCGATGGCCTGCAGCGGCGTTTTGGGATCGCGCGAGACTTCGATGCCTCTGTTGCCGGGCAAAAATCCGGTCCGAACGCGGCAGCCCATGCGGCGCAGCACGTCGGCGAACCCCGCGTCGCCCTGCGCCGAATCGGCGCAGACGTTGGTGACGCAACAGCGCCCGCCGAGGATCGCAGCCGCGCCGAGAAAATAACTGGCGCCGGAGGCATCGCCTTCGACTTCGTATTTGCCGGCGCGGTACTTCGCGCCGTGGGTCGGGCAGTAGGTTCGATCGCCGGCCGCCGCGGTGCCGACGCCGAAATCGGACATCGCTTTGAGCGTCAGTTCGACATACGGACGCGAGACGAAATTCCCGGTGACATCGACTTCCATCAATGTCTTCGCGTACGGCGCGATCAGCAGCATGGCGCTGGTGTACTGGCTTGAGCGCGAGCCATCGATCGCGACTTTGCCGCCCGGCAGGCCGGCGGCGTCGATGATCACCGGCGGGCAGCCGTTGTTGAACTCGCTGTGCGCGTTGACTCCGATCGAGCGCAAGCCCTGCAGCAGGTCTTCGATGGGCCGCTCGCGCATGCGGCTGGTGCCATCGAGGCGGAAGCGGCCCTGGCCGAGCGACACGAACGCGGAGAGAAAACGCATCACCGTTCCGGCCGCGCCGACGTAAAGCTCCGCCCCTTTATTGGGAATCGTGCCGGACTGTCCGCGAATGACGCAGGTCTGCCTCGCCCAGTCGGCTTTGACGTCAAAGCCCAGCTTGAGCAACCCGTCGCAGAGAAATTTCGGATCGTCCGAATCAAGCACGCCGGTGAGCGTGACCTCTCCATCGGCCAGCGCGCTCATGATCAGGTAACGGTTGGTGATGCTCTTGGAACCCGGAACGGCGATGTCGAGGTTGATGGGGTGCGCGATGGGTTTGATTGGAAGGTCGGTCATGGGTTAACCTGAAACGTGAAGACGTGAAACGTGAATATGAATCGTGTCGTGGTTCTCATATGGACACCTCAACGCAATTTCACGTCTTCACGTTTCGCCATTATGTCAGCTTCGGTTCCGGCACTTCTTTCAGCAGCATGTTGACGATCTGCACGGCATCGATGCCGCGCGATTCGGCCTGGAAGTTTGTGCCCAGGCGGTGGCGCAGCACCGGCACGGCGACTTTTCTCACGTCGGCGCAGGAGATGTTCACGCGGCCGTTCATCGCGGCCAGCGCCTTGGCGCCTTTGACCAGGTATTGCCCGGCACGCGGGCCGGCGCCCCAGTCGACGAGTTCCTTGATGAACTTCGGCGCGTGCGGATCGGTCGGGCGCGTCTGGCGCACCAGGTCGGCGACGTACTGAATCACGTAATCGCTGACCACGACGCGGTCGACCACGTCCTGCAGTCTGAAAATATCCTCAGCGCCGAGAATCGGAGAGAGGCGCATCGGCTTGCCGTGCGTGGTGAAGCGGTAGATTTCCAATTCCTCTTCCTGCGTCGGATAGCCGACGTGGATATTGAACATGAAGCGGTCCTGCTGCGCTTCGGGAAGAGGATACGTACCTTCCTGCTCGATCGGATTCTGCGTGGCGATGACGAAAAACGGCTTGGGCAATGCGTAGGTCAGTTTTCCGACGGAGACCTGACGCTCCTGCATCGCTTCCAATAGCGCAGCCTGCGTTTTGGGCGGCGTGCGGTTGATCTCGTCGGCCAGGACGATGTGGGCGAAGATCGGGCCGGGCAGGAATTTGAAATCGCGCCGCCCGGTCTGCGGATCTTCATCGATCACGTCGGTGCCGGTGATGTCGCTGGGCATCAGGTCGGGCGTGAACTGAATGCGTTTGAATGAGAGCGCCAGCACTTCGCTCAGCGCCTTGACCATCGCCGTCTTGGCCAGGCCCGGCACGCCGACGAGCAGGCAGTGAGCTCCGCAGAGCATGCTCGAGAGCATCTGGTCGATGACCTCGCGCTGGCCGATGATGACTTTGCTCAGCTCGCGCGCAATCGTCTGGTGCGCCTGTTGAAATTGGGCGAGTTCTTCGGTGAACGGCGTCTTTTCTTCCATGGGTGATTTATACGTCGAATTGAAAACGCGCGAAAGCGATTTTCATAGAGAGGCACTACTAAGGCTGTGTCATTCTGTTTGCGGTTTTGAACCACAGATAAACACGGATACACACAGATCTTGAAAGGCAGAGTTCATCTGTGTTTATCAGTGTTCATCTGTGGTCAAAATCTAAAACTACGTCAGACACAGCACTGGCCGCCGCTATCTGTTTGGGTTATTTGGCGCGCTTCTTCTTGGCCTGCTGCAGTTCGTAGTCTTCTTCGAGCTCAACCAGCGCGCGGCGGAGCATGAAGCGGCCGGCGGTGCCCAGATGGTTGATGAAGAGCTTGCCGTCCAGATGATCGTACTCGTGCTGGCAGACGCGCGCGAAAAGCTCGGTTGCGTTGTATTCGACCGGCTGGCCTTTCAGATCGACGGCCTTGATCGTCAGCGTCTCGGCGCGTTTGACCTTGGCGCGGATGCCGGGGATCGAAAGACAGCCCTCTTCGTCGACGACAGCGCCGTGCATCGCGCTGAGCTTCGGGTTGATGAAGACGCGGAAATCGTTGCGCTCTTTGGAGCTGTCGACGACGAATATGCGCAGCCCCACGCGCACCTGCGGCGCGGCCAGGCCGATGCCTTCCGCCGCGTACATGGTGGCCTTCATGCGCTCGACCAGTTCGTCCAGCTTCCAGCCATCGGCGACGCCGGCGGCGATCTCGTCAGCCTTGATTTCGCGGGCGCGCTTGGTCAGGAACGGGTCGGGATAGAGGACGATTTCAAGAGGATCCATGACATCAATTAAAAATTAAAAAGGAGAAATTAAAAATGAAAAACGACCGGTCATTTTTCATTGCTCAGCGTTCGATGTCTTCGAGCGTCAAGCCCAGGCGCGTCTCTTCTTTCGGAGAACTCAGGATCACGCTGGTGCGCGTGGAGACCACGCCGTCCAGCGGCCGCAGGTCGCCGGAGATCAGCGACTCGAGCGACGTCGTCGAGCGCGTGCGGACCTTGAGCAGGTAGTCCATCTCGCCGGTGACGTGGTAGCACTCCAGAACATCTTCCAGTTCCTGGATGCGCTGCAGAAAAGCTTTGGCGTGAATCGGCTTGTCGAGCGAGACGGCAATGATCGCGGTGATGGGACGATTGACTTTGTTCGGATCGAGCAAGCCGACGTAGCGGCGGATGACGCCGGTGGACTCGAGTTTCTTGACGCGCTCGCCAACGGAAGGCGCCGAGAGGCCCACGAGCTTGGCGATTTCGGAATGGCTGGTGCGGCCATCCTTTTGCAGCAAATCTAATATTTTTAAGTCAATCGTGTCCAAAGAGCACCTCGCTGCTTTCGTTTCGTAGGTCGGGTTAAGATTGTTAAGTCTAAATGAGGACAGGAGCTACAAGATTACACTTAAAACATGTAGCCAAACCGGGCCTCTGACTGATTTTTTTAAGGCAAGAAGACGAAAAATCAACCTCGGAAATTATAATTTTATGGCTGGTTTCACATATCAAGAATTCCCTACAATTATGGTCCGCCAGTTGTATTGTGGGGGGCCATGGAAAAAGCAGATCGCTCACAACCTATTTTTTTTAGGCCGGTGCTGATGGAGAAGGTTTGGGGCGGCAAGCGTCTTGCCACCTTGAATCCAGATAAACATAGCGAACCGGGAAAAGTGATCGGCGAAAGCTGGGAACTGGTCGATCGTCCGGAAGCGCAGAGCATCGCCTTTGGCGGCGCGTGGGACGGCATGAGCTTGCGCCAGATCATGGAGCAGGATGCGGCCGCGATCCTGGGTGCCGAACTGGCGGCGGCAAAACCGGCGCGCTTTCCGCTGCTGGCCAAGTACGTGGACGCCGGCCTGCCGCTCTCGGTCCAGGTTCATCCCGACGATGAAGGCGCCAAGCCTTTCAACGATCGCGGCAAGAGCGAATGCTGGATCGTCGTCCACGCCGAACCGGGATCGAAGATCATCCGCGGACTGCGCCGCGACACCAGCCGCAAGATGTACGAGATGGCCGTCGCCGGCAATGCCGTGCCGATGGTGCTGCATGAGTTCTCTCCGAAAGTCGGCGACGTGATCGCCATGCCGCCGGGCATGGTCCACGCCATCGGCGCCGGAATCCTGGTCGCAGAGATTCAACAGAACTCGGACCTGACGCTGCGCATCTACGATTACGATCGCGTGGGGCTCGACGGCAAACCGCGCCCGCTGCACGTCAAGGAAGCGCTCGCCGCCATTCGCTTCGGCCATCCCGGAGACGAATTCACCGGCGACATGCGCGCCAACACGATCGCGCCGCTGATGCAGTCCAAGGCGCGCGGCATTACCACTGAAGTGATGTTCAAGGGACGCTACTTCGACCTGCAGCGCTTTACGCTCGAGCCCGGCGCGCGGATGGACATGCTGGCGTTGCCCAGCGCCCCGCGCGTGGTCATGGTCGTGGCCGGAACGGGAACGATGAACGGCCGGCCTTTTTTAAATGCGCAGACGATTCTGATTCCCGCCTCGGCCCGCCGTGTCGATGTCAGTGCCATCGAGCGCAAGCTGGTGATGCTGGTCAGCGCGCCGACGAAGGCGGCGTGTTGACGGCGAAACGTGATACGTGATACGTGAAACGTGAACACGAAGAGCCGCATTCTTCTGAAAACCGGCTGGCTTTTCGTGTTCACGTTTCACGTCTTCACGTCTTCACGTTTCGCTGTCCCTCGGCCTGCCTCCGTTTTTCTCCAGCCAATCGGCGTGCTTTGAACGGCCGGTGCGGCGGAGCAGCGCGCAGAACGAATCCAGCTCGCGGTTGCTGGCGTGGAGCGGACCGCCTTCGGCGATGACGTCGAAGAGCGGATCGGAATGGCCGGACGCGCGCAGATTCTCGGCGACCCATTCATCCATGAGCTTCAGGCCGTGCCCGACCAGATCGGGACGCTCCTTTGCCAGGTTCTTCGTTTCGTGCGGATCCTTCTTCAGATCGAAGAGCATCAATGACGGGAAATTTTTGTGGCCGGTGTCGTAGGTGCGGATCAGCAGGTAGTCGCCCCAGCGCGCGCTGCGTTGGCAGCTCCATGCGCCCTGGCTGAGGACGAGATACTCGCGGCCGCAATCGGCACCGGTTTTCAACGTTTTTGCAAAACTCTTTCCGCACCAGGCGTCCGGCTGCTTGCCGCCGCAGAGTTCCACCAGCGTCGAGCCCAGATCGAGATTGTAGTGCAGACCCTCGAAGGCCTTGCCGCGCAGTCCGTCAGTGAGGCCCGGCCACTTGATGACCAGCGGAACATTGTTGCAGATTTGATCGGCGGTCTGGTGATCGCCGTAGACTTCAAGCTCGCCCTGATTTTCTCCGTGATCGGCCGAGATGATGATCGCGGTGTCGTCGTAAATTCCCAACTGCTTGAGCAGCGCGACCATTTTTCCGACGAAATGATCGGAGTAGTGGATGCCGGTGTCGTAACCGTCGATCCACTTCTTCCAGTCGCTGAGATTGGCAATCGTCGGCGTGCCGCGCGGCCAGTTGAATTTGTGATTCTCGGCGTGCCCTCCGTGCGGCGTCACGGCGTCATGCGGGCCGTAGCTTGAGCGCTGCGCATCGATGATCTCCTGCGTCAGCCAGGCCGGCGGCGGATCTTTTTCGAAGGGATTGCCGTACTCGAGTGGCGCGTCGTAGGGCGTGTGCGGGTCCCAGAAATTGACATGCAGGAACCAGTTCTCCCGGCGCGAATTATTTTGCAGCCAGCGCTCGAGATATGGATAGACGACATGCGCGCCCTCATGGCCGTTGTGGCCGGTGTCGAAGGTCTCGTGGAAACCTTCCCACACCTGGTACGCGGAATGCCGATGCGGAAAAGGCGAGATCGATGCGGTGTAGACTCCGGCATTGCGGAGATTTTCAGCCAGCGCGTAAAAGGTGGTCGTGCTGCGGAAATCGCGGCCGGGGCCCTCGACGCGCATGTCGGCGCGCACGCCGCCGTGATTGACGACGCCGGTGCGAATTCCAAACTGTCCGGTGAAGAAAGCCGTGCGCGACGGCAGACATGGCGTGTCGGGCGCATAATAATTGGTGAAGCGCACGCCCTGCGCGGCGATGGCATCGATGTTCGGCGAGGTGTTGCGGTGATAACCGTAGCACTTGAGATGATCCGGACGCAGGCTATCAATGTCCACGTAAATGATGCGCATGGTGTAACCGACTCCTTAAAATGCTTATGAAGAGGAAAGGCGAAACCAGCCTATTTCGCGCACTGATTTTTTACAATAAATCCATGCAACCGGTGGAATGAATGACAGTTGCAGATTGTGAACGCACCGCTAACGTGGGTTGGCTTGTGTTCCCAAAACACACTGAAAAAGAGGGAAAGATCATGCTTCGTTACTCCGCATTTGTCGTTCTGTCACTGGCCTTCTTGAGCGCGTCTTACGCCGAAGATGCCAAGACGGAGCCGCCGAAAAAGGAAGAAAAGAAGCCTGAATCGAAAGAAGGCTACTCCGAGGCTGTCGTCGGCTGCGCAAAATGCGCCTTCGGCATCACCGAGACCTGCGCGCCGGCCATCAAAATCGGCACCGTGGTCTACCTGATCAAGATGGACGACAAGATTGACGAGAAGACCAAGAAACTGCTGGACGGCACGTCCGGCAAAAAAGAAGTCGTGAAGGTCAAAGTCAAAGGCACCACCGCCGAAGAGACCGGCAAGCAGAGCTATTACCACATCGGCGAGCTGCTTCTGGAAAACTAATCCGCCCGCTCGAGCAGCAATTGCGCGAATTTCGTCAGCTCGGCGCCGTTCAAATCTGAGACGGCGCACCAGGTCATCTCCTTGCTCTTCCAGTAAACCACGTTGCAGTTGCCGCGCGACACCAGGCGTGTTCCCGCCGGGCCTTCCTCTCCTTTATCATTGAGCCAGCAGAAGAGATTGATGGTGTGATTGTCCCGCGCGTAAACAACTGCGGCGGCCGGATCGTCACCGACCACATCCAGCCGCGCGCCGAGCATCGCGTACTGCCTGTCGGCCAGATCGACGACCGGCGGCGCGAATTTCAGCTTCTCCTGAAACCACGGCTTGATCGATTTTCCGTCGGAGCTCTCGAGATCGAGCAGATGCGAGGCGGCCATCATCGACCGCAGATGATTCGAGACGGCGGAATCGACGAGCGCGACCTCGTAGGCCGGCGTGGTCGGCCGCATGAGCGCGTAGGTCGTGAAGGCCGAAATGACGACGGCGGCCGCCACCGGCAGCCACGGGAAGGGCATGCGCTTGGGCCGCGGCGCGGCCATGGCTTCGACTTTCTGTCGCAGCGCATCGGGAGCTGAAAATCGAAGGCGCGGATCGCGCAGCGATGTTCTGATCATGGTCAAATTCTCAAGTGTTCCGCTGCATTTTGCGCAACCGTCTACATGCGCCCGCACATCCGCCGATTGAGTCTCTTCCAGCCGGCCGTCAAGCAGCGCGTCCAGCAGTTCGTGCGCCCGGTCGCAATTCATCATCGGCTGGCCGCCTCCGTTTTGATCAGGCGTTCCTGCAATCGCCGCCTTCCGCGCGCCAGCCGCGACATGACCGTTCCGACCGGAGCGCCGATCACCGCGGCAATTTCCTCGTACGAAAGATTTTCGATCTCGCGCAGCACGATCACTTCGCGGAATTCGTCCGGCAGCTCTTCGAGGGCCTTGCGCAGCAGTTCGATGTCGACGCGGCGCAGCGCGATCTGTTCCGGATTGGTATCGTCGCTGGCGCTTTCAAGCTCTTCGGGTTGCGCCGAGGCGGTGCGGTTCCTGCCCAGCCACGTCGCGCAGGTGTTGCGAACGATGCTCAGCACCCACGCACGGCTGTCGTTGCCGCGGAACGAATCGATAAAACGCAACGCGCGCAGGCAGGATTCCTGGACGACATCCTCGGCGTCGTGCTCATTCTTTGTGGTCCAGCGCGCAAGATTGTAGGCCGCGTCGAGGTGCGGCAGCACCACCTGACTGAATCGTTCGCGCGCGCTTGCTTCGTTTGTCGACATGGACCGCCCGCCCATCAACAAGACCGCAACAGGTGCGCGTTTATTCCCAAAATAAAAAAGAGTTCCGGCGGGAATAAACGATTCCGCCCTCCAGTCTATCGGCTGATTGCGCCGCTTAGGCGCGAGAAAATGGAGGTTAGCGATGCGAATACAATGGGTCCTTCTTGGCGTACTCTTATCGTCGGTCCTGCTGCTGGCGGCGTGCGGAAACACGGCGCCTTCCTATTCAGCGCCGCCCATTCCGGTCCGTTCAGTCGAAGCATCCGGCGCGTCCGTCGATGTGAAGAAACCAGAACGAGCGAAGAATGAAGTGCTCATCGACAACTTCACTTTCACGCCCGCCGAACTGACCGTCGAACGCAACGCGACGGTGACCTGGATCAATCACGACGACATTCCGCATACCGTGAAAGACACGCAGAAGCGTTTCCTTTCGCCGACGCTCGACACCGACGAGAAGTTCTCATTCACGTTCAAAGAACCCGGTACGTACGACTACTTCTGCACGATCCACAACCACATGACCGGAAAAATCATCGTCAAGTAAACGACTCAAAAAAAGGAGACAGGCTCATGGAAGACAGGATTGTCGAAAACCACAACCCGGATGGCATCGACCGGCGCGGGATGCTCAAATGCATGGCGTGGGTCGGTACGGGAGTGCTCTGGACGCTCAGCGGCGGCACGCTCACGTCGCGACTGCTGGCCGAAGACGCCGGCGACGGAGCGAAGACTGAGCGCGGCGATTTCTCTTTCGTTCAGCTCAGCGACAGCCACGTCGGCTTTAATAAAGATCCGAACAAGGATGTGGTCGGAACGCTGAAGCTGGCGATCGGCAAGATCAATGCGCAGGCAACGCCGCCGGCGTTCCTGCTTCACACCGGCGATTTGACGCACTTGAACAAGGCGGAGGAATTCGACACCGTCGCCGAAACGCTCAAGACGGCAAAGGTGGGAAAGAGTTTCTACGTCCCCGGCGAGCACGATGTCTTCACCGACGACGCGAAGCTCTACATGGAGCGATACGGTAAGGACGCGAAGGGCTCGGGCTGGCACAGTTTCGACTTCAAAGGCGTTCATTTCTGCGGCCTGGTCAACGTCATGAATCTGAAAGCCGGCGGGCTGGGAACGATCGGCGCCGAGCAGCTCGATTGGCTGAAAAAAGATCTCGAAGGCAAGAGCGACAGCACGCCCGTCGTCATCTTCGCTCACGTCCCGCTCTGGACCGTGTATGAAAAATGGGGCTGGGGCACCGAGGACGGCGGCAAGGCGCTGGAGTTGGTGAAACGCTTCGGCTCGGTCACCGTTCTCAACGGACACATCCACCAGGTCATGAAGAAAGTCGAAGGCAACGTGACGTTCCACACGGCGCAGTCGACCGCCTTCCCGCAGCCCGAGCCCGGCAAAGCGGAAGGCCCCGGTCCGATCAAGAACGTCGCCGCCGACAAACTGCGTTCGATGCTCGGCCTGGCCAGCGTTTCATACGTCGAGAAGCAGGGCGCGCTGGCCACCGTCGATTCATCGCTCGAAGGATAATCCGCAGCGGACCCTGTGATCCCTGGATCACAGGGTCCATCTTCGCTTGTGCCGCCGCCGGCCCATTTTACACTGCCTCCTTCATTTTAAATTCACCTCCAAGGAGAGCATCGTGGGCGAACGCAAGCGTTACGTACTGGCAGGCACCGGTGGGCGCGGCATCTGGATGTTCGGCAAACCGTTGCTGGAGCAATACACGAAGTACTGCGAGCTGGCTGGAATTTTCGACAGCAATGAACTGCGACTGAAAGCGGCCAACGACATCCTGGGCGCCAAGCTGCCGATCTACACCGACTTTCAGGAGATGCTGAGAAAAGTCAATCCTGACGGCGTCATCATCACCACGCGCGACTCGACACACAACGACTTCATCATTCAAACCGTCGAAGCCAAAAAGCGCGCGATCAGCGAGAAGCCGCTGTGCGTCGACGGCAAGCAGTGCCGCAACATCCTCTCGGCCGTTCAGAAAAATCGCAAAAAGGGCGGACAGTGCTACGTCACCCACAATATGCGTTACGGTCCGCCCATCCTCGAGATGAAAAAGCTGCTCAAGGCCGGCGCGATCGGGCAGGTCAAGTCGGTGAACTTCCACGAGAACCTCGACCGCAAGCACGGCGCGGATTATTTCCGGCGCTGGCATCGCGTGAAGAAGAACTCCGGCGGACTGCTGATTCACAAGGCTTCACATCATTTCGATTGTCTCAACTGGCTGATCGGTTCAATCCCCGACGAACTGGTCGCGCAGGGCTCGCTGCAGGTCTACGGCAAGAATGGAAAATTCCGCCACAAGCGCTGCTACCAGTGCCCGCACGAAAAGAAGTGCGAATTCTACGCCGACCTGTGGCGCCACGAACACAACCGCAAAATTTACAAGGACGCCGAGGAGGCCGACGGCTACATCCGCGACGGCTGCGTCTTCGACAAAGAGATCGACATCGAAGATCAGTCCGGCGTGCTCTACACCTACAAGAACGGCGTTCACGTGACCTACAGCCTGACCGCGTTTGCCAGTTACGAAGGCTGGCATATCCAGTTCGAAGGCACCGAAGGGCGTCTTGAATTGAAGGAAGTCCACGACACGCGCTGGGCGGCCGGAAGCGTGCTGGTGCACGGAATGGAAAAGACGACCGGCCAGCAACTGGCGCTCTTCAGTTTGAAAGATGGTCTGAAGATCATTCCGATTCCGGTGGTCGAAGGCGGCCACGGCGGCGCCGACGATGCGTTGCGTGACGACTTCTTCGGCCGGCCGTTCGACGCGCCGACGACCGAGTTCCAGGCGCCCGTCGAGGAAGCTGTGCAGGCCGTGTTGATTGGTCACGCGGCGAACGTGTCGATGGCGAAGGGCTCGAAGAAAGTCAACGTTCAGGACTTCTTGAAAGCCGGTTGAGAATTATTTGATGAATGCGCTGGGAGCGTCCATGCGAAAGCACGGCGCTCCCGTCGCGCAAGTTGCACGATCCTGCTGAAGAAATGCACTCGGCGGCTGCCAGAATTTTCAGCGCAGCCGCCATTATTATTCAGTCGAATTTCATAGCGCTACCTTAGACGAAAAATACTAACAATGTTTAGCGACTATTGACGCAATTTTTCTCCACCGCCCTTCGTCCTCGTTGTACACGGTATTGGGTGCGATCGAGGAATACTGGTGCGATCCATACTTTTATTGTCAGCTTTTTTTCTAACTGCGCAGGCCGCCGCGGCCGACCAGGCGGGCGAAGACATCCTGCAGCCGGTCCGCGCGTTTGTGCTCGAATCGGTGAAGGCCGGACACACCAGCACGCTGCTGCCGCCGCCGATGAATCGCGTGCGGATTAAATCAGGCAACATCGATGGCGTCCTCGTCGAATCGGACAGCGGCGAGATTACGCTGGCCTTCAAACAGCTCAAAAACAATGAACTGCTGTCGATGGCGCAGGGACTGCTCCAGGACAATGACCTGGAAGGGATGCTGTCAGTCATGCGCCTGGCCAACTTCATGGGTGTGATCGATTCGATGGAGAAGATGATCGAACGCACCGAGCTGAAATTCCCGACGTCGATCTCGCGAATCGAACGCGTGCGCTCGGAGCTGTTCGGGGCTCCCAAGACCGCTCCTGCTGCGCCGGCCGAGAAGCCCATTCCGAAGACGGGGACAACGCCGGCCACTCCAGCGACACCAGCCACGCCTCCGCCACCGGTCTTCGGCAAGGGCATCAACCAGGAGGGGCGCAAACTGCCGCCGCTCCCACCGTTCACGACGCCCATTCTTTTCAATACGCCCGAGGCTGATGCCATCGTCGCGGCGATGCAGATCTTTCCGCCGAACAATCCGTGGAACGAAGACATCTCCAAGCTGCCCGTGCATTCCGATTCCACGGCGATCATCGCCAACATCGGCGCGGGAAAGAAGATCGGTTTCAATTCAGACATGTGTTACGTGCTGGTTCCGCCGCAGCAGCCGAAGATCGATGTGAAGCTGATCAGCTACCCCGGCGAATCGGATAAGGGGCCCTATCCGGTTCCCGATAACGCGCCGATCGAAGGCTGGCCGATGGAAGGCGGCGCGCTGGATAGCATTCAGCGCAATGGCGACGGCGACCGCCACATGCTCGTCGTCGATCCTTACGCAGCGCTGCTCTATGAATTTTACACCGGGCGCAAGACGGACTCCGGCTGGGTCGCCGCCTGCGAAGCGACGTTTGATCTACGCAGCAACGCCACGCGCCCGAAAGGCTGGACGTCGTCGGATGCCGCCGGGCTGCCGATCTTCCCGTCGATCGTGCGCTTCGACGAATGCGAACGCGGCATGGTCGAGCACGCGCTGCGTTTTACGGTGCGGCGCACGCGCAACGCATTCATCTGGCCAGCAACGCACATGGCATCGCGCCGGAACGATGCGACCCTTCCGGCGATGGGCCAGCGCCTGCGGCTGAAAGCCGACGTGAACATCGACAAATTCCCAAAGCACGCCAAAGCCATCGCGCTCGCCCTGAAAAAATACGGCATGTTCGTCGCGGACAACGGCTCAGACTGGCTGATCTCGATCGCGCCCGACAAGCGCATCCAGGGACTGGACTCGCTGCGCGGATTAAAGGGCGGCGATTTCGAAGTGATTCAGACCACCGGCGAGTCCGAAGGCCCGCGCGCAGGCGGCGCGGCTCCGTAATTTCTTCGTTCTTTGCGGCTCAGTTTTCAAGACGAACCGCGTTGGCGGGCACTGTGATCAGGCCCTGGATGATCCGCTCGGTCTTCACGCCCAGGTCGGCATAGTAAATATCGCCACTCGAGAGAAAAAACGTGTGCCAGCCGGTGATGCCGTATTTCACCGGCACAACCATCAGCTCAAAACTTTTGTCCTGCGTCCCGCCTGAGACCATGCGGAAACGATAGCCGTCGTTCGAGCCTGGCGAGGGTGCGTCGAGATCGGCCAGCGGAACCGACAGTTGCAGGTCGCTGAACTTGCTCGCGCTCTGGCCGTCGTGGGCGGCTTTATATTTTTCCTGGGCCTGGCGGAATTCCTTGATCAGCGCGACGACGGCAACTTCGTGTTCGGCCAACTGGCGTTTTTTGTACGCGTTGGCGGCGAGCGGCGAGACCATTCCCAGAATGATGACTGCCAGCACTGCCGGTAAAGCCAGTTTTGCCGCAATGCCGCGCCGCGGCTGCGGATCAGCCAAGCGAGATTCCGTGTTCACGCATTTTTTCCCAGAGTGTCTTGCGCGAGACGCTTAAGAGCTCGGCAGCGCGACTCTTGCTACCGCCGGCGGCGTCCAACGCTTGTTGAATATACTGCCTCTCAGTCTCAGCCACAACTTCACGCAGCGGACGGAAAGCCAGCCCGCCGGCGGTGATCGCGGTGATACCCGTCGCGCTGGAAATGCCCGGCGCGACCGCCGGCGCAGGCCCTTCAGCCTCCGGAGCCGCCGCCGCAGGATGATCTTCGACCGGCGCAACGGCCGTCGCCGCGGCCACCGGCTGCGCCGGCATCTCAGGCGACATCACCGTTCCGCCCATGCGCGGAATATTGATCTCACCGGCGTCGGTCTGCATGCCGGCCGGCATCTGCATCAGGAAACGTTCCTCGAGCTTGTCGGACGTTCCGGACATCGCCACGGCGCGCATCACCGCGTTTTCAAGCTCGCGCACGTTGCCGGGCCACGAATACTGGCTCATCCGCTGCATGATCTGATCGGAGACGGCAAAGCCGCGTCCGGCGCCATGGCGCTGAATGAAATGCTGAATGAGAAACGGCAGATCGCCCAGCCGTTCGCGCAGCGGCGGCAGCCGCAGTTCGATGACACGCAGGCGGAAATACAAGTCGTCGCGGAACCGCCCCTGCCGCACGAGCAGCGAGAGATCAACTTTCGTGGCCGTGATCACGCGCACGTCGACCTTAATCGTCTTGGTGCCGCCGAGGCGCTCAAATTCGCGTTCCTGCAGCACGCGCAGCAACTTGACCTGCGTCTTGACGCTCATGTCGTCGATGTCGTCGAGGAAAATCGAGCCGCCATCGGCCAGCTCAAAGCGCCCCATCTTGCGTTCCTTGGCGTCGGTATAGGCGCCTTTCTCGTGGCCGAAGAGTTCGTCCTCGAGCAGAGTGTCGGGCAGCGCGGCGCAGGAGAGCTTGATCATGCGCTTGTCGCAGCGCCCCGAGTTGCGATGCAACGCCTCGGCGACCAGTTCCTTTCCGGTTCCAGATTCGCCAGTGATCAGAACGGTGGCGTCGGAAGGGCCGACCGTTTCGATCGTCTTGAAGAGGTCCTGCATCGCGCGCGTTTTGCCGATGATGCGATCGATCTTGTGGCTGCCGGTGACCTGCGTCCGCAGCTCCTTGAGCTCGGCACGCAGCGTGCGCAGTTCGTCGATTTTCTGCAGACGCGCGATGACTTCTTCGTTCAGGAATGGCTTGATCAGATAATCGGCGCCGAACTTCGTGGCCTGGATCGCAGTTTCGATCGACTGGTGAGCGGTGATGACCAATAACGACGCGTCGCGGCCCGTGTCGCGTACGGCCGAAAGCAGGTTCAGTCCCGAGCCGTCCGGCAACTGGAGATCGGTGATGACGCAGTCGAAGACGCTGTTTTTCAGCGCACGCTGACCTTCATTGATATTCTCGCAGCGGGTCACGACGTGGCCATGCTCTTCAAGCGCATCGCCCAGCGTCAGGCGGATGCTGCGTTCATCATCGACAAGAAGGACATTCATGCGCTTGGCTCGTGGTTCCTGGCTTGGCAAAGATTATCCAGCATTTGCCCGCAATAACAACGTGTCTCTTCAGGATCGCGAACTGGTTATTAAATGATCTGGCTACGCGATCGCCGCCGGCAGCACCACGGTTACGGTCGTGCCCGATCCTTCTTTGGAATCGATGCTGACGGTGCCCTGCTGGCGCAGGACGATGTGTTGCACGACCGCGAGGCCCAGGCCGGTGCCCTTCCCTTCCGGTTTGGTCGTGTAGAAAAATTGCCCGGCGCGCTCCTTTACCTCGGGCGTCATTCCAGTTCCGGTGTCGACGACGCTGGCCAGAATCTGCTCGCCCTGGCCGCGCAGCCGCAGGGTCAGCGTGTGCGGGCGATCGCCGGCGGATTCCATCGCGTCGAGCGCATTGACCATCAGGTTCAGAAATACCTGCCCCAGTTCGGCGCGATGTCCGGTGACCGACATCGATTTGGTGCCGTTCGTGTCGTAGTCCTTCTCGAGTTTCACATTCTTCTGCTGGATGCGATGGCGGCAGAAGAGCAGCGCGCCGTCGATGACCTCGCGCAGATCGACCGAAGTTGCCTGCTGTGCCGGCCGCGAAAATTGCAGCATCGCCGAGACGATGCCCTGGATGCGCGAGAGGCCCTCCAGGATCAGGTCCAGGTATTCGCCTTCTTTTCCGCCGGACGGCGCTTTCGACTTCAACGTGCGGACGGCATTGATCATTCCGCCCAGCGGATTGTTGACTTCGTGCGCGACGCCGGCGGCGATGCGCCCGGCCACCGAGAGCCGGTCGCTGAGGACGATCTGGTTCTGCGCAGCCTCCAGGTCGCGCGTGGATTCGCGCACGCGCTTCTCCAGATTCAGACGCAGATCGTTGACTTCAGCGGCCATGTTGTTGTAGGCGCGGACCAGTTCGCCGATCTCATCGCCCCGGTCGGTGTGCGGAACGGTTGGGATCAATCCCCGGCCCGTCGCCGTCGCATGGCTGGCCGCCGCCAGGCGTTCGACGGGCTTCACGATCAGGCGCAGCAGGAGCGTATAGATGACGAACATCAGCAGGATCGTGCCGAATGCCATCACGACAAAGATCTGCAACAGGCTGATGGAGGGTTCCAGCAGCCGGCGGTTATACAGTGCGTAGAGCACCAGCGCTTCATCGTCCTTCGATTTCAAATGGCGGACATCGTCAAAACGCTGCTGCTTGATGAACTCGGGCGAAAGCTGCGCGGGGGTTTCGGTTGGCATGCACCAGGCCACGGTGCGGCCGTCCTCTTCTGCGATAATCCAGCCTTCGAGCACACGCTCCTTCAGAAAAAACCGCGGCTTACCGGTGAGCAGGCTGCGCCGCTCCGGTTCGCTCAAGGATTGCAGCAGCGTTTCGAATGAATCGGCAGCCTCGCGCCCGAGGTGAAGATTGTCGCTCTGCGTCTGCATGCGCGCAGGCAGCAGCGTGGCGGCGACCAGCGTATAGACGATCGCCATCACCGCTGCGACGTAAAAGAGAATCTGGGTTCGTAGACTCATGGTGATGGCTCTTGGCTCTTGGCCTCTGGCTGTTGGACGTTCGTTGCTGAATTTCCTCCAAGAGCCAACAGCCAGGAGCTAACCGCCGATCTTACGGCGGCGAAGGCGGATCCGGGAAGATGCTTCGCGGATCCAGCCGCTCAGCGGCCGCGCGGATGAGCTTATATTCCTCACGCCCGGCCAGGAACTCTGAGAGTTCCACGGCGCGATTGACGTTGGGCAGCACCACGAAACCTTCGGCGTCGGCATTTGGATCCCCAAGCTTGTAGGTCTTGGGAAACGGCGACGGGTCGTCGCCTTCCACCGGATCGCCCTGCGCGTTGATGGTGAGAACTTTTCTGCGGTACGGATTGAGCCGGCCGTCGGCGTCGCGAACCTTGTCGGCGTTGCGCAGATTCTGATCGTGGATCAGCAGCCGGCGGCGGAGCACCTGCAGAACTTTCGCCAGCGTGCTGGAAAGTTTCCGGACATCGCCGTCGGTTGCGATCACCGTCTGTCCGGCAGAGTGCTCCACTGAAATGCCGAGCGCCTTGAGATGGTGCTCCGACCAGGGCAGATCGGCGTGGATCGTCAGCGGCTCGGCGGAGATGGCCGCTCCCGCGCCCGGCGCCGTGGTCGTAGGATGCGAGAGCGCGTAGGTCAGGCGTTCGAGCGCATATCGCTTCAGCATCTCCTGCGGATACTGCTCCGGCCCCATCGGCAGTTTTGTTACATCTGAAAATTCAAGATGGCCATCGCGCAGCGGCTTGTCTTCAGGCCGCGCGGGAGCGACCACGCGCGCATCGGCGGTGACCAGTCCGGCCGGGTCGGGCTGGAAGGACTCGAGTCTGACGATTGGAAGTCTGCCGGCGTCCTCAGCCGTGCCATCGCGGCGATAGGCCACAATGCGGCCGTCGCGGTGGACCGTCACCTGCTGCGTATCGGCGCCGACCCGGATCGGTTCGCCGCCCAGAGCGTACTGCTCGATTCCAATCGTATTGTCCTCGGAAACGAACAGCCTGCCGCCGCGCAAATACGCCGCCTCCTGTTTGCCGTCGCGATCGACTTTCACGGCGATGAACCAGTGCGGATTGGCCGTATCGGCGAACGCAACATCGAGCGGCTGCCCGGTGTACACGAGCTTTCCCGGAACCGGCGTGCTGGCCGGAATATCAGGCTGATCGGTTTTGAACTGAATGCGCCCCGGCAGACGCGCCGCGCTGCGGTTGCGCTCGGCCCAGGAGAGCAGGATGCCGCTCTTCTGTAGTTGCGTCGAAAGCGACGCGTTGAAGCGGCTCCGCGCCGTCTCGTCGCCGCCGACAGAAGCCGTCCACGCGCCGGTCGACGCGTTCGCCGAAGGCTTGAATCCGAGCTGCTCCATCAGGGCGGTGATCGTTTTCGAAACATCTTTGCCGGATCCCAGCGTCTGCGCGCGGATCAGCAGCGCGCCTTCCTGCGTTTTTGTGACGTCGAACGACGGAATGTCGGCGAGATTCTCAAGCCGCAGATCAAAAGCGCTGTCGTCGATATCGACAATCGTGCGGACAGTCCGCCGCAGCGGAGGAAGTAACGCGATATTGCTGGAAGTGGTGGTAGTGGCGGCCGCTGAGGCACTGCCGCTCGACGCGCCGGAATGTGGAGCGGCGCCGTTGTCGGGCGCCTCTCGCGAGTCCTGATCTTGAGTGCAACCGTTCAGGAAAAGCAGCAGCAGCAGCGCCGCAATCTGCAATGACTGGTCTCTTCGCACTCCCTTTTTCTCCTATACGACAGCGTCGCGGGACATTGTGTTCGCGATTCAAGAAATGGGCAAGGGAGAAATGGCGTTTGCCCCATGATTCTTAAAGACTCAATAAATATTGCGCCGGCTTTTCCGAACACGCGTGGTTAGCGACGGCGGAACGGCCGTGCCGCCTTCGTGCCAGGTGGCCGAAATGCGCACGTCCTGCCGCGACTTCGGCGGAGTTCGCAGCAGCGCCATCGCCTTCTCTCCGAATTCGGAAAATTCGATCCGCGGTCCCGACCAGTCCGTCGCGTTCGGTGCCGGTTTCCCGCCGCTCAGGATCGTCACGATGCTCAGGTCGCGCGGAATCTGCAGGCGCGCCTCGGCGGCTTTCTGAAATAATTCCACCGCCAAGCCGGCGGAAGTCGTGACCACCGCGCTGTACGCCGGCCGCGCGCTCAATAATTCTTTCACCGTGGAGCCTGGACCGTACGACGTGAAAATCCTGAACTGATTTTCGCCAAACCCGGCCTTTGCACACGCGGCTTCAAAGCCGCTGGTGCGTTCGAAAACATCCGGCTCAACGGGAGCGATGTTGCTGGTCAGCGCCGCGGGGCCAGAGAGTTCACGCAACAGCGCGATCTGGCGGTGGCCCATGGCGATCAGGCGCGAAGTCGCATCGAACATCATCTGCTGATTGTCCGGCGAGATCGAATGCAGATTCAATCCCGCCGCCGGCCGGTCGACGAGGATCACCGGGCAGGTGAAGGCCTCGTATTGCTTCAAAATCTCAGTCGTGAACGGACAGCCGATCAGCAGCACGCCGCGCAGCGACATATTGAACAACGCCGACGGAACTTCGTTTCTCCAGCGGCGGCCGTGCAAAATGAAGAACGACCACTCCGTCTTTAACGACCCTTCGATGACGCCGTTGTACATCGCGCCGCGCCACGCCGCCTCGTCACTGACGATCAACGAAAGCGGGCGCGAAAAAATCACCGCGACGGTGTCGCCCAGAATATTTTCTAGCGGCACGCCCAGCGTCGCGACCGGCAGTTGGCGCTGGCCGAAATGGACCAGGCCCTCCTTCTTGACGACCTGCAGCGCCCGCAGCAGCGTCTTGGTCGACACGCGATAGTCGGCTTCGAGTTTCCGGCTGGATGGAATGTGCGTGCCCGGCGCCCATTCGCCCGAGCGGACGCGCTGCGCGATCTCCCTGGCGATGATTTTGTATCGCGCTTCGCCTGCGGGGCGGCCGCGCTTCATTGACTTCGCGCTCATGCCGCCTTCTTAAAGATCGGCAGCATTAAATCCAGCAGAAAATCGAGCAGATCCTTTCGCTAGGATTTTGGAAGACCGATCGTCACTTCAACGCCTTGTGGACCGACCGGAATCTTGAGCAGCGAGACATATTTGTCGCGCCCGGATTTGTGTTTCTCCATGTCGTAGGGATTGTACGGATCGTGCGGCCAGAGAAACGACGCGCCTTCCGCCGGAAACTGGATCGAAAACTTTCCCGCGTCCAGCCGCCCACCCAGCTCGCTTGAAGAAAGCTCGAGTTTCTCCTGGCCGAGCGTGCGGCCGTTGACCGTCGCGCCATCGCGCAGCTCGAGGGCCAGCGTAAATGGAATCGGATACCGATCCACGCGAGCGAAAACGGCGGCCGCAATTTTCACTTCATTCTCCGAGACAAAACGAAGCTCGAGGCTGGCCGTTCCGCCGCGAAAATCGGCCACAATGCGCGCCGGCTCACCGCTACCGACCTGGCCCAGGTTCAGGCGCGTGCGTTCCGGGACGACGTGCTGAACGATCTCGGTCTGGAGATGGAATTGAAACGTCTGCGCAGGATGCTCGCCCGGCTCGCCGGAACCATTGATGATCAATCCGGTCTTTTCGTGATAGAGGCTCAGCATACCGGTGCGATCGATGGTGAACGTGCCCCATCCGCGCGGCAGCGCCTGAATGCCCTGCAGCGACGCGACCCACGGCCCCTGCTTGCGCAGCCCGCCGGCAATCTGGAGCTGCTCGGTGAAATTTTCGCGCTCGCACTCGGCTCTGCCGATCGGTCCCGCGATCCAGTGCTGATGGTTCTCGCTCAGCAGCGAAGCCAGTTCGCCGCCGTGATAATCGAACGGCGCCGGCGGACGAACCTTCTGGATCGTCTCCAATTTACGGCGAACGTACGCACGCCCCTCCGGCGTTTCGGAATGAACGAACCAGCCCCACATCGACGGATGCGGACTGTAGCGGCAGCGCCCGTCGATCGTTTCGATGTCGGTGCCGTCGGGATAACAGAAGCGGCGATGAAATTGCGCGCCGCGCAACGCAGCTTCGCGCCAGGCCGCATTTCCGGTGAAGCGCGCCATACGACCCACGCAGCAGAAAGTAAGATTATTATAGAGCGGCGTCGGCCCGCCGGTCGTCTCCGCCCAGAAACCATCCGGCTCCATGTCTTTGGCCAGGCGTTCCATCGTCGAAGCCGCGAGCTCCTGGTACTCGCGATTATTCCAGATCATGCCCACGCGATAGATCGATGCGCAGAAAACAGCCGAGTGATTGGTCGATGTCCCCTGATTGCCGGATGTAAAGTGAGTCAGGTATCGATACGAGCGCAGCTTTTCGATCAGCGGCTCGGCGCCGGCTTTAATAACAGCGTCGACCTCCGGCATCAACTCTTTGACCAGCGCGGGCCCGAGCAGCTCGCGCGCCTCGGCGAGATGGCCGACCATGCGATTGTCCGGCGGCTCGGCCGCGTTCTTGATCGTCTTGAAGAGCGACGCGATCGCCTCTGGCAGTTGCGGCGACTTCTTCATCGGCGATCGTTCGTGAACATACAGATACGCCAGCGCGCGAATGCACTGCCAGCTATACGTCGAAACTTCCTTCCACGGCCGCTGCGCTTTTAGGTGCACATCGACATTCTTAAAAATGTAATCGAGTATCGCATCGGGAAGATCCATGTTTATTTCGCCCCCTCGAGCCAAACATAGAGCGGTGACTCGCTCAGCGGAACTTTGATTTTGCCGTTCTCTTCCTTCACGTCGACCTTCGCCGCCTCGCCGGCGGTCAGCGGCATCTGCTCGGCCTTGACGACTTTCATGCCCTCCAGCGCGAGCTCCGCCTCGCCCTTCTTTTCCGATCCCGTCGGCGACCAGATCGCCCAGACGCGCTGCTGCGGATTTTCGCCGCGCGTAAATTCGTACGCGAAGACTTCGCCTGCTTTCTCGTGAATTTTCCGGGCGAAACGGTACTCGCCCAGCGTCTTCTGCAAGTGCGCGACGGCGTGGAACGACGGCTTGGGCTGGAAGTGCCGGGTGATTCCCGACGAGCCGTGCAGTTGCGGCGTGTCATTATCGTCGAAGAAATAAATGTAGGCGCGATCGATCGACATGCTCGCAAAGACCATAAATGAGCGCACGAGATACTGCGCCTGCTGCGTATCGGTGTTGCAGATCCATTTTTTAAAGTCGCCTTCCTTCGGCGGCGGCTTGGTCGAGCAATCCCAGCCGAACTCGGTGATCCAGATCGGCTTTCCCGCCGCGTGCTGATCGCGCCAGTCGATGACGTCTTTGACATCTTTCAAATAAGGAATCGCCGGGTCTTCCGGAAACGAACGCCGCCACGTCGGCCAGCCCTCGGCCTGCGCGTAGTCGTGCATGTTGATCACATCGTAAAGCTTCTCGAGTCCCTCGAAGCAGGCCAGGCTCTTGGCGTAGTCGTGGCTCTTGCCCGGCGTCGCCGCGCAGGTGACGATCGTCAGCTTCGGATCGCCTTCGCGCAGGCCTTTGGCCATGTTCTCAAACATCGCCTTGTAGGAAGGATCGTCGAACTTCCCCGGCTCGTTTCCGATCTCCGCCGACGAGACGAGATTCTTTCCAGACGGTCCGAAAAATTTCGCGAACGCCACGCCATACGCGTGCGCGTTGGCCGGAATGTCCTTCCACTTCTCTTTCTTGATCGATTCGAACATCAGGCTCGCGTCGATCGTGTAACCGGATTTTTTCCAACTGCCGTAGACCGCGTTCCAATCGACTCTGTTGCGCGCCATCGGGAATGTCGTCTCGAAGGCCGTATCGTCACCGAGATCCCACTCGACTGGATGATAATCGCGCACGACGCCGACCGCCGGCTTATAGAGGTCCGGCTTGAACTGCACCGTATGCCCGTTGATGCCCATGAAATCTTTCATCAGCGGCTTGGGCGGCGCGTCGGCGGCAGCGAGCGACGTCAGGCAGACACAGAACGCGGCGGCGATCGAACACAGGCGTGATGTCATGCGAAGCTCCAAGTGAGCGGGTCAATCCGGATCATGACATTAATCGATGCTGATTCAAAGAAATTAAGGAGCGGGCGGCGAGGCAAAAGTTCAGTGCACGCGCTCCGAACTAAATCGTCCGGAGAGCGGCACCGAAAGTTTCCATAGTATTTACTGCGTTCGATAGCATCTCTTTAAGGGCCGCTGTCGGTTGCGACCTTTATTTTGATCACAGGATACCGCCGGAATGTTCAAAGCTGATTTGGGCCATGTGAAAATTGCGCAAGCGATCGCTAATTCTTCATCCCCGTCGCCGCGATCCCTTCGATAAAATAGCGCTGCAGCAGGAAAAATAGCAGCAGGATCGGCGCCAGCGTCATCGCCGCCGCCGCCATCAGCAGGTTCCACTGGTTGGCCACCTGCCCCATGAAACTGTTCAGCCCCAGTTGCAGCGTCCAGTTCTCCTGGCTGTTCAAAAAAATCAGCGGGCCCATGAAATCGTTCCACGCGCCGATGAACGCAAACAGCGCCACCGTGATGATCGCCGGGCGCGAGAGCGGCAGGATGATCATCCAGTAAATCTCAAGGCTCGTCGCGCCGTCGATGCGCGCCGCCTCGATCAGTTCTCTCGGCAGGCTCAGAAAAAACTGGCGGAAGAGAAAAATCGCGAACGCATTTCCGAAAAACGCCGGCACGATCAGCGGTTTGAACGTGTCGAACCAGCCCAGTGTGCGAAACAGAATGAACTGCGGGATCAGCGTCACGATCCCCGGCAGCATCATCGTCGCCAGCACCGCGTAAAAAACGGTCTTCTTGTACGGCACGCGGCAGAACGCGAAGCCGTACGCGCAGAGGCTCGACGAGAGCACCGTTCCGGCCACGACGCAAACGGTGATCGTCAGCGTATTCAACAGGTAGCGCATGAACGGCACGATGCGGAAGACTTCCGGATAATTCTCCGGATGCGATTGCGGCGGAAGCAGATTCTGCAGCGTCGTCAGCGGCTCGATCACCGCCTTCTCGTCGCAGAGACTGCTGCGCAGCAGCCACAGGATCGGCAGGAGAAAAAGAAATGCCGCCGCGCACAGCAGCGCGTAGACGCTGAAGCGGCCGGTGAGCGACGGTCTGGCGCCGACGATGCTCACGATTCGTCTCCCGAATAGTGCACCCAGCGCCGGGCGAGCCGGAACTGGATGACCGTCACCAGCAGGATGACCAGAAATAAAATCCACGCCATCGCCGAGGCGTAGCCCATGTGAAAATAGCGGAAGGCCTGCTCGAAGAGATAGAGCACATAAAACAGCGTCGAGTTATCCACGCCGCGCCCCGACATCACGTACGCCTGCGCGAAGATCTGAAACGAGCCGATCACGCCCATCGTCAGCGAAAAAAAGATGATGGGCGTCAGCATCGGCAGCGTCACGTGGCGGAACTTCGACCAGCGCCCCGCCCCGTCGATCTCGGCCGCCTCGTACAGATGCGCCGGAATGCCCTGCAGGCCGGCCAGAAAAATCACCGTCCCGCCGCCGACGCCCCACAGGCTCATGATGACGTACGCCGGCTTGGCCAGCACCGGATCGAGCAGCCAGGCTGGATCGGAGAGCCCGAGCAATTTCAAAAAGGGACGCAGGATCGTGTTCGCAAGCCCGATCTCCGGATTGAAAATCCAGCGCCAGAGCACCGCCATCGCCACGCCGGAGACGACGCACGGCACATAAAAAATCGTACGCCACACCGCCAGCCCGCGAATCTTCTGATTGAGCAGCATCGCCGCAAGCAGGCTGCCCGCCGTTCCCAGCGGCACCGCGAAGAAGGTAAAGAAGAGCGTGTTCCACAGCGCTTTATAAATGAGCGGATCGCGCGCGAAGATGTCGCTGAAATTCTGCACGCCGATCCAGCGCGGCGGATTGAAGATGCTGTAATCGGTGAACGCCAACGCGAGCGACGCCACAATCGGCCCCGCCCAGAACAGAACGAAGCCAATGATCCACGGCGAAAGAAAGAGCCAGAAGTCGATTCGATCCTGACGTTCCGCGCATGCTCGCTTCATCTATTCATCCCGATCATGGCAAACCGTACTGGCGTACCCCTCTCCCTCTGGGAGAGGGCCGAGACGAAGCGAAGCGAAGTCCGGGGTGAGGGCCGCTTGTAGTGAAAACACTCGCCCTCACCCGGCACTCCGCTTCGCTCCGTGTCCGCCCTCTCCCAAAGGGAGAGGGAATCACTCACCGTCCCTTCAGCACCCGATCAACTTTCGGCACCGCGTTCTCCAGCGCCTCGCGGATGCCGATCTTCCCCAGCAGCGCCCGATTGAGCTCGCTATTCAGCGTGTCCATGATCTCCGCGTACTGCGGATGCTGAATCGGCGCGCGCGTGTACTCCATCGCCTCGATCGCCACGTTCTTCGATTTTGGCGACCCCGCGCTCTGCAGAAACTCATCCGAATGCGCCAGCTTCACGCACGACGGACTCTCCACCGTCACCAGGAATTTCATGCCCTGCTCCGATGTCACCCAGCGCACGAATTCGAACGCGGCGTCGGGGTTGCGGCTCTGCGCCGTCACTGCCAGCGCGCTGCCGACGGCGTCGGTGCAGCGCGATTTCGGTCCGCTCGGAATCGGCGCGAGGTCCCACTCGAACGAGCAGGTCTTTCTGAAAACCGAGACGATCGGATACATCTCAAAATGCATCGCCACCCGCCCGAGTTCGAACAGACGCGAAGGACTCAGGTCGGCCGTCGCCGTCGGCGATGGCGTGACGCCGTGCTTCACGCGCAGGTCGACCCAGAACTCCAGCGCCTCCACCGCGGCCGGCTCCAGCAGCGTGCAGTGCGTGCCCGTCTCATCCAGCACGCGGCCGCCGTTGGCCCAGACAAGCGTCCACCACGGCAGCGCGTTCATGCCCCACTGATCGATGCGCCCGCTGCCGCTGCTGTCCTTCGTCAGCGCCTTGGCTGCGCGCAGCAGATCGGCCCACGTCCAGCGCTCGTTCGGAGCCTCGATCCCGGCGCGACGAAAAAGTTCCGCGTTGTACTGCATGATCGTCGCCGAAGCGTCCTTGGGCAGCCCGTACAGTTTTCCCTTGTAGCGAAAAGTGTCGAGCATCGCCGCAAAGTAGTCGCTCGACCGCGCGGGTCCCTTCGCGAGTTGTTCATCGAGCGGAAGCAGCGCGCCAAGCTCCGCCCACGCCGGCAGCGCGGTCGGATACATGAAGATGACATCCGGAGCGACGCCGCCGGCGAACATCACTTTGATCTTGTCCTCGTAGTTGCCGGTGATGTGCAGGACCTTGAGCTCGATCTGCGGATGCGTGCGGCGGAACTCATCGAAGATCGGATTGTAAAGTTTCATCAGCTCCGGCGGACAGGGCGGATGCGCGTACACCACCGTCGGCCGCTGCCGTTCTCCCCCCTTTGAAAAGGGAGAGTCCAGCAGTGCAAAGCCCAGCAGCGCCAGCGAGACGATTGGAATGATGACTGGACTGCGCAGAAACCGCGACATCGGACCCTCATCATTCCTTTAGCCACAGAGGGCCACAGAGAACACGGAGAGCTTTTTATTCCGTGCTCCCGCCGTTCTCGGTGAACTCTGTGGCATCATTCCATCCCGATCTTTACCGTCGCGTTGCCTTTGACCTTCACGATCAGCCGCTTTGCTTTGGCGTCGAACTTCCACGCCGGCGCAGCGGCCGTATCGATCGCGTCGGCGGCCGCTGCCTCGGCGCCGTCCACATTCACCGTCTTCACCGCTCCGCCGTGGGCCAGCAGCACATAGTACGGGTCTTTCCACGGCACGTCGGACGTCTTGAACGAAACATGATTCTTCTCGCCGCTGACATCCGCGATCTTCGCCGGCGCGTTGATGAAGACTCCCGACTTCGCCTCGCGCGCGAACGAATACAGCGGCGGCTTGTTGCGCAAATAAATGTAATTGGCGAAGACCGCGCCTGGATTGATGCGCGGGCCGTCGCGTGTCTGCTCGTAGAGATGGAAGAAGTCAGGGAAGAGTCCCGCCGAGCCCTTGTCGCTCTCCGGCCACTGCTGCTGCATGCCGGAGATCGTGATCCCTTCGGCGATCGTGCGCCACGGGCCGTTCTTGTCGTACTCGGCCAGATGAAAGAGCGGATACGAATAGGTCAGTCCGCACCACTGCACCGGCTGTCCGATCCAGAACGGCTCGCCCCAGTTGGTTCCGCCGTAGACCGCGATCGTCGCGTAGAGTCCGATCGGCTTTCCCGGCACCGGCGCTTCCAGGTAGACAAACGGCACGCCCGTCCACGCCCAGTAAATCGCACGGTCGAGGTACTCCTGTTTTCCGGTGAAATCGTAACCGAGCAGAAAGGCTTCGACCGCGCGCCCGGCGCCCATGATGTCGGGCGTGTGGAGCGGAATCTCCCAGGTCTGCGCGCCGCGCGGAACGTGCCCGTCGAAACGCGACATCGCATCCAGCCCCTTCAGGCCGGCGGCCAGAATATCCTCGTCGCCCAGCAGACGCGCGGCGTTCAGGATGTTCAACACTTTGTCCGCGGCGTAGCCGTTGGCCTGTTTTTCAAAATGAGTTCTGGCCAGGTGGCCGTCGTAGGTGAAAGTTCCATCCGGATTCATCGTCTTGATGACGGCCATCGTTCGATCGCGCAGCTTGGGCAGCGAGCTTTCGAGATGGCCAAAGATCAGCGGGGCAGCCGGCGGAACAACATGCGAGACGCTCGGTCCAAGATAGTCGCCGTCGGGCAGCTTCGCCGCTCCGGCCGCGATCCCATCTTCAGCGCGCTTGATGACGTTCTCCTGGGTGCTCTGTGTCGAAAGCCATTTCAGATAAGCGCAGACATCGGCCGCCGGCTGCGGGCCGAAACTGTTTCCCCACACCGCATGGCGCCAGACGCCGCCCTTGGCAGCCTCGCTGGTCGTGTAAGCATCGGTAAAGAGCGCGACCGCCGCGTTGTCGTCGCGAGGCAGCTCGGGCGGCTTGGGCAGTGGCTGAGCGGCCAGGTAATGTTTGACCGCCGCCGTCGCGTCCGTTCCCGCGCCGCCGATGATCGTCGCCGTCAGCGTCAGCGGCTGTCCGGCGTGCAGCGCCAGCGGCGTGGTCGCAAAGAGTCCGTTCTCCGGCAGGCCTTCTCCGACCGCCGGTTTCGAAAGCGCCATCGTATGGCAGGCGCCTTCGTACATGCGCGAGGGCGAGTCGAAGAACGCCGCCGCGCGTACGCCCGGCCACATCAATCCCACGTAGATGCCCTCCGCCTGGATCGCCATCAGCGGAAAGGTGATCTTGACCGGATCGGGAATATAGCGGCGCGATTTCCCGCCAGTGATGTCGAGCTGATTGGATGAAGGCTCGTCGACGAGATATTCGAGGCCCGCGAACAGTCCCTGGTTCTTCTTCGCGCCAAACGATCCGTTGCCGGCCAGCAGCCCCATCACCGGCAATCGCAGCACCGCGCGGTCCTTCTCCGCCGTCGCCGAAAACGTGACGCTCACGCCGCCCTCTTTTTTTGCCGGTGCGAAGGCGTAGGAGAAAGTCCAGTTCACGCCGTCGGCATCGGAAAGCGTGGCGCTCAGCGTCGACTTTTCTTTGTCCCAACTTACTTTGGCAGCGCTCAGATCGGTCGTCGCACCACCGGCCAGGCGCAGCACATCATTGGGAAGCGACGTCGCCGCCAGGCGTTCCTTGCCGTCCGCGCCGGCGACATAAACATCAAACGTAGCCCAGTGCGCCGTGTCGATCGCCAGGCGCAATCCGCCGCTTTTGATTTCGGCCCCCGGCGCGCCCTTCACGAAAGGTCCGGCCGGCAGCTTCATCGAAAATCGCGTGATGGGAAGCACGATCGATTCGATATGCGCCTGGCTCACGCCTTCGGTTGGATCGAAGCGAAGGCGCTCAACGTTCAGCTCTTTGGGAAAGGTGAACTTCACCACATGAACTTTCCCATCGGCCGTGATCGGCGCCGTCAGCGAATCCTTCTCGTTGTAGCTCCCGCCCCAGAAAATCTGCGCGATGCTGCCGGCCGACGCCGACATCTTGACCTCCATCACGCTTCCAGCCGGAAGCGTGAAAGTCTCGCCCGTATCGAGCATCATCTGCGGATCGTTCTCGCACGTCAGGTCCAAGCCGGGCCCCTTCCCTCCCGCCTTGGCATTGTTCAACACCCACTGCCCTGAATTCCCATCCGCAAAATTCCACTCCTGCGCCCCCGCCCAGCCCGAGACGACTGCCAGCGCGCACACGATACCGAGGCCAATCTCTATTTTCCGCATAGCGCAATCCTTTCCCCTTCGGCCTTTCTTTTCTTTTGCCTTTTTACTTTTAACTTTTTACTTTCGCCCAACCGTCCCTCTCACCACCAGCCGCGGCTCCGTCAGCCGCAAACAATCCGACTGCGTATCTTTTCCAACCAGCGCCAGATCGAAAAACTCGAGCGCCAGTTCGATGTGGCGCGGAAAATTCACGTCGACACTGGTGATCGGCGGATTGGAGAATGCCGCCAGCGGCGTGTTTCCCATGCTCACCAGCGACATCCCTTCCGGAACGCGAATGCCCGCTTCATGGCAGGCGGCCAGCGTTCCGACGGCGGTGCGGTCGGTCAGGCAGATGAACGCGCTGGCTTCAAAATGGTCCGATTGCAGATACTTCTTCACCGCTTCGCGGGCGTACGGCATCGTGTTGGCAAAGCGCGGCGCGGCGGCGACGATGATCTGTGCGTCCAGCTTTTCACTGCTCTCCCCGGCGCAACACGAACGCCACGCCGCAAGCTGCACGCGGGCGACGTAACCGCTGGGATCTTCCGTCACGATCGCAATCTTCTGATGCCCGAACGATCGCAGATGATCGATCGCCAGGCGCATACCGTGCGCGTCATCGCACAGCACCGACGGCACGCCGATTTCATCCAGCCGATTGCCCAGCAGAACCACGCGCCCGTTGCGAAGGCGCGCCGCATCGCGAATGCTGCCGCGCAGGCCGGCGTCATCGGAGAGCAGCAGCACCAGGTGGCTGCCGAGAATCTTCCGCGCGACATGCGACTCATCCTGGCCGTGGCATTGAATGACGTTGAGCCCCCAGCCGCGCTTTTCAGATTGCTTGCGGGCTTCGTCGATCAACGGCTCAGCCGGCTCGCCAAACCCAAGACAGATAATGTCGAGCGAAACGGCGCTGGTCTCCGGCAGCGTCGATCCGAAAACAAACGTTCCCTGCCGGCTGCGCCGTTCAAGCAGCCCCAGCGCAACGAGCTCGCTGACCGCGCGGCGCGCCGTCATGTGGCTGACGTTGTATTGCTCCGCCAGTTCTCGCTCACCGGGCAGGCGCGAGCCGGGCTTCAAGCGCTTCAAGATGATCTTGCGCTCGAGCTCACCGCGGATGTGTTCATGCTTGGACTGTTTCACGTATTATATAACACCAAATTCCATTCGTTAGACGCCACTTTTTATTGGAATATTTACAATCTACAACGCCTGTTCTCATCCTGTTATAGATCAGAGACTTAGGTCGGACCGTGAAACGTGGCTTTTTGGAGGGCACCCTTATAGAAAAAAAGCCACTTCGACTTAAACCATTGATGCATCGAGCTTTAAAGTGGCTTTTTCAAAAAAGCCACTTCAATGTGCACTACCGTGCTCGCGTTTCCGGACCTCAATTCACACAACTCTTTTTAGAGGAATGACCAGCACGAATAAGAGATCGAAAAAAGCGCTGAAAAGCGAGCACGAACGAGCATCTGTGGCGCAAGCTGTTAGCTTGCGCATCCTTTGCGCAGACAAAAAGCTACCCCACCCCATCCGATGTTCCAAAATGTCTCAAAATGATTCATTTCGTCCCGTTGGCTCGATCAGTGGGTTTCGTTTATTTGGCAGGCGCCGGCGGATAGTCCAGCGTTGCGGGTGCGACCTGTTCGAGGGCATAACCTTCATCCAACCCGACCAGTCCGACGCAGTAATAAGCGCTGCGGTGCGGCTGCCCGAAGAGCCCCGTCTTTCCGCCGATCAATTTGATGGCGCTCAACGCCCGCGCATTGAACATGCTGCTGGCTTCGTCGCAAGCCGCGGCGATCACCAGCGCTCCTTTGGGAAGCTTGGAGATGGCGTCATGCAGCCGATTGGCGGCCTGGGCATCCTTCGATGTATCGAATACCTCTTTCAGCAGCACTTTTCCTTTATCGAAGGCCACGACATTCAAACCGTGCCGCTCGGCGCCGCCGTCGATCACCGGCAGAGTGTTGAGGGCGATTTTGACTTTGCTGCCGCCGTTGAATCCCGCTGAGTGAATCTGCACGAACGGCAGATACGGCGTGACGCGGTTCTTGCCCGTGCCCTTCGGGTTGCGCACGCGCGATTGAACGCGCAGCAGCCAGGGTTGCACGGCATCCAGCACTTCCTGTTTTGCCTCGGCGGCAGTTGCTTCGCGGAGAAGCTTCTCGATCTCATCGAGGTGCGCCGCGTTGCGGGGATTGGACGCCGATGGGAACGAGCTCAGCCCAATATACGCCCACTTGGCCTTCAGGTTCCCGACCGTCTCACCTTCAGTCAGATCGGTGCTCGCCAACGCCAACTGGTAGCGCGTCTCGGCAGTCAGATCTGAGATCTTGATCTGCTTCAGGTACGACATGCCCTTCTGGTCGTGAACTTCGATGCTGAAGTTTCCATCCTTGGCTTTGACGGCCTTTATTTTCGTGCCTTCGCCGATGGGTAGGTTGTGTCCGTCGGTGAACATCAGCGTCAACGCCCGATTGTCAGCGCCGACAACCTCGCAGCCTTTCTCCGCGGCCGTGTCCATATCGGCAAACCAGCCCAGCATCTCCTTCTCGCGCTTGAGCTCCTCGCGGAGATGCTCGTTGACCGGCTGCTCGATGGCTGCGTCGAGCCATTTCGCGGCGACGTCGAGATGCCCCTTCTCCAGCGAACTGCTGACGCCGATGAGGATATTGTCCATCTCCTCCCATTTTTTGATCGCCTCGACCATGCTCTTGAAGTACTTGTCGTGCCCCAGCGCGTCGACGAGCGCGCCGATGCTGGCCTTGGCAACGACCTCACCGGTTCCGGCATCGCCCTCGGAAAACTTTGCGCCGTTGAGCAGCGACATGGCTTTGTCGATCTGGCCTTCTTCGGCCAGCTTCTTCGCCTGCGTGACGATCTCGATGCCGCGCGCTTCGATGGCCGTCTGCAGTTGCAGATCCAGCCCGGTGCGCTGGAGCGCCTCCACTTTGCGCTCGTCTTCGAAATCGCTGAGCGCCTTTTGCGCGGCCGGAATGTCGAGTTGGGCGATCGCTTCTTTCCACACTGCCGGGGCTTCTTCTTCGAGCGTCAAGGGCTTCGGCGCCGGCGCTGTTTTCACCCGTGACTCCGGCGGCGTCACTGACGGCGCGTCCTTCGCCTGCGCTGTCTTTTCATCGTCTGTGGTTTTTTTAACGAGTGGCGGAGCTTCAACGACTTTCTGTTTGACCGAAACCTTCTCCTCTTCCGTTTTCGGTGAATCGGAGACAACCGTCTTGGGCGGTGCAACATTCTCGACACTGGGCGGAGGCGGCAGAGACGCCGGCGTCGGGTTTTCTTTGGCTGGAGGAGGCGGTGGCAGTTCGCGGTGCTCAACGACCGGCACCGCCTTCGGTTCAGTCTTGCCCATGAAATGCCAGACGACGAGAATGCCCGCCAGCAGCGCCGCGGCCATCGCTGCGGCCGTCGCCAGCGTCGACTGGCTGCGTTTGAACGGAATCGCGCCGATCAGCGACGACGAGACTTTGACCGGCTTCTGGGACTTCGTCTTGCGTCCATTCTTCTCCTTATAGAGCTCGTACTGGCCGCGGTTCATCGCCTCCAGCGCATCCACCAGTTCCTGCGCGCTCTGGAAGCGCTCGGCCGGATTCTTCTGCATCAACCGGACGATCACTTCGGCCACGTCTTCACTGATGCCTTCGTTCACTTCGCGCGGATCGGGAACCGCCGCGGTCAGGTGCATGTCCATGATCGCATGCGAGTTCGGAGCCACATACGGCACGCGCCCGGTGACCATGTGGAACCACGTCGCGCCCAGCGCATACAGATCGGTGCGCACGTCCAGCTTATCGACCTCGCCACGAATCTGTTCGGGCGCCATGTAATTGGGCGTGCCCAGCGTCACCCCGATCTGGGTCAGATCGACGGCAGAGGAACTCTTGCGGTTCTGCATTTCGGGCGTGGCTTCTTCCGGCGTGTTGTCGAAATTGCCGCGAGCCAGCCCCAGATCGGCCAGCTTCACCTCGCCCTTGGACGTCAGCAGAATGTTGTCCGGCTTGACGTCACGATGAACGATGCCCGCGCGCTGCGCGCAGACCAGCGCGGCCGCCACGCCGCTGACGATCTCGAGCGTACGGCGTTCCTCGATGAACCTCTCCTGCTTCAGGGCGACGCGGACGGTCGGTCCGTCCACGTACTCCATGGCGAAATAGTAGAGTCCCGTGGTCTCGTCGCGGCCGACTTCGATGCCCTGCACAATGTTGGGATGATTGAGCTTCGCCGAGGTCCGCGCCTCCCTGATGAAGCGTTCGACGAAGACCTTGTTCTTGGCGATGCTGGGCGGCAGGACTTTGACGGCGACCAGGCGATCCATCGTCACCTGTTTGGCTTTGAAAACCGAGCCCATGCCGCCCTGGCCAATCTTGGAGATCAGCTCGAACTGGCCGAGCATCTTGATGGCCTTCTGAGGAGCTTCAGCCGCCACGGCAGGACCTCGCTTGAAACGAATATATCCTATTACAGTTTAGTGGCAGAACCGTCACTGGCGACGCAGTTTAGACTCCCCAAGTGCAGGGTTCGTTACGATTATTCTTTGTCGCTGTGTGCTGCAAAGGGTGCAACCATTTGACTCCGGCGTCCGGAATTGAAGATGGCCGTGTCTTTGAAGTAATCCGAAAGATATTTAATGCGGTCTTGTTCATCAAACTCAATGATGCTCAAGATGTGATTCTTGTACGGCGTATCACTTCCGATGATGCCCCACGAATCGGTGGCGTAAATATACCGGTTCGCGCCGATCGAATGGACGTCCTTGACCGCCCAGTGAATCTCGGCGTACATGCGATAGATGACGCGAAACATCGCCGCGATTCGCCGCGCACCGGAAATCGGATCGGTCGGCGGCATCCACAGAACAGCATCCGGCGCGAACCATTTCTCGACGCGTTCCAGGTTGCGCGATTCAAGATCGGCCATAAAGGCCCGGCACCGCTGGTCGCTCATGAAAGGTTCATCCCGGTTGAATGTACAAACGATCGACGGGTAGCATCGTGACCGCAGTGACGCACAATTCAATGAAAAAGCGCTAACAACCTCTACAATTTGAGGTTTGCAATTCGCGCGACTTCATCTTGAAATAGCTCCCTGCATGCCGAACGGACCTGAACTGCAGTACCTGCCGCTGCTGGGCACCCGGATCGCTTCGGTCACCTACGATGAAGCCGTGGCGTGCATCGTCGCTCACGCCGAAAAATCCAGCCGCGGTTATGTCTGCGCAGCGAACGTCCACACCGTTTCGATCGCGCGGCGCTCGACCGGTTTCCGCCGCGTGCTCAATGGCGCCCTGCTGACCGTTCCCGACGGCAAACCGCTGATCTGGGCCCACCGCCTGCTAGGCGGGCGGCGCATCACCGAGCGGGTCTACGGTCCGACACTGATGTTGAAACTCTGCGAAGCGGCCGCGCAACGCAAGCTTCCGATCTACCTGTACGGCGGAGCGCCGCAGGCCGTCGAGAAGCTGGCCGAAGTGCTCGGCAGCCGCTATGCAGGATTGAAGATTGCCGGCTACTATTCGCCGCCGTTCGCCGAACGCGCGGCTGACGACCCGGCCCTGCTCAAGGAATTGGATACAATCAATCGCAGCGGCGCTCGGCTGCTGTTCGTCTCACTGGGCGCGCCGAAGCAGGAATGGTTCATGCACACGCATGCGGCGCAGATCGATGCCTTGCAGATCGGCGTGGGCGCGGCTTTCGATTTTCACTCCGGCCGCGTGCCGCAAGCCCCGGAGTGGATGCAGGACGCCGGCCTGGAGTGGCTCTTCCGTTTCTGCGCCGAGCCGCGGCGGTTGTGGCGGCGGTACTTTTTTTATAATCCGTATTTTGTCGCACGGCTGGCGCTGCAAAGAATGGGGATGGACAGCCCCAGCAACGAACTGAATGGAGCATCGAAATGAAAAATGGAAAATGAGAAGGCGCCGTCTTCTCACTCTTTCATTTTTGATCTCTAACGATGTCGACACCGCGATATTCACGCCTGGCCTTCGCCGGCCGGCTCATCCTGCTCTTTCTGCTGGCCGGGCATCTGCTGCTGCGGCAGGTCTTCGCGCACATTTCGTTGACGACGATCATCCGCTACATCGGACATGTCGATCCGGCGGCGCCGCGGCCGGCGTGGATTCCGGCCGCGTTCGACTATGCATTCATTACCGAATTACTGCTGCTCCTGCTGCTGCCGCTGGCGGCCTATCTGCTGCTGCGCCGGGACGATCATCAATATGAAGCCGGTCCGGGACGCGAAGCCGACGCGCGCAGAATCGGCCTTGCCGCCTTCTTTGCTTTTGGACTGCTGGCGTGGGGCGCATTCCAGGCGCTGGCGTCGATCTTCTTCGGGCCGCGGCAAGGGGTCGATCTTCCGCCAGAAATCGCGACGGTTCCGCCGCCGGACTGGTATCTGATCCTGCGCCAGAGCGCCGTGGCTGGATACGCGCTCTTCTTTCTCTACACGTCATTATTCTTCCGTGCGCGGGAACGCTACATCCTGCAGGCAGCCATCGTCGGGGTCGTCGTCTCCATCGCCTGCGCGGGGCTCGATCTGAATGAAACTCTGGGCAAGCCCACGATTGACGAGACGCTCTTCGGCCAGCAGACGCTGCCGATCTCGATGCTGGCGGCGATCTTCATCATCGTCACGTACGACAGTTTTCTGATTCGAGCTGTAGCCGTCGCCGTCCTGGGATTCGTCGGCTGGCGGCAGAGCCTGCGCTTCCAATCCGGCGTGGTCGTATCGCTGGTCGGAGCGCTGGTGCTCTATTTTCTGCTTGGACTGTGGGTCTCGCGCCGGGGGCAAGCGCGCACCTTTTACCGCGGCATTGCCTGCATCGCGATGATCGTCATCGTGGCGCTGGTGGTTTATTTCAGGTCGATGTCGTCGCCGAAGATGGCAGAGAAGCTCGCGTCGCTCTCGCCGGGCACCTACAAAACGCTATTGATCAATTACGATCTCGGCCGCCCGCCGGCAAACCCGAAGGAGCGTATGACGTCCAATCGCGAACCCTTTGGACAGGTTTCAGATCCCGAGGTCTATCATCTTGAAGCGGTGTACGACACTGGCAACTCGGTCAGCGTGCTGGACAACATCTGGCGCATTCTCGTCTGGCGGCGGATGCTGCACGAATGGTACGAGCGCAATCCGATCATCGGCTCCGGCGTCGGCCAGCGCTGGTTCTACGAGGCGCTCTATCACACCAAGTTCCACTACGGCGAAAAGCGCGAGGGCTTGGATCCGCACAATAGCTATCTGAACATGCTCCACCGCTATGGCCTGGTCGGACTGCTGATTTTTGCCGGTCTCGCCGGCTGTGTTTTGATGTCCATCTACAAGGCGCTGCGCCTGCACAAACAGGACGGCGACCTGCTGCTGGAAGGGATCACGCTTTATTTCTTCTACACGATGGTCTTCGCCTTCTTCAATAACGCGCTGGAAGGCCCGTCGTACGCCATGCCGTTCTGGTTTTCGATGGGGCTGGCTTATGCGCGTGCGCGGCAATTGCTGGTGAAGCCGTTGCCGATTGACTGACCTGCCGCGGCTGCTTCCTTGACCATCCCTCCTTCTTTAACTACTATCCACGCATCAAATGAGCGCGGATGCACCCATTCAATCCACTGCGGCGGAAGCCGTGCAGCTTTCCATCGTGGCGCCGATGTTCAACGAAGCCGAGAATCTCGACCGGCTCTTTGAACGGCTCACCGCGGTGCTTGGCAAGATCGGCCTCAGTTATGAAATTATCTGTGTCAACGACGGTAGCAGCGATACAACGCTGCAGAAGCTGCAGCAACACCGGGAAAAGAATCCGGCGATCAAGATCGTCGATCTCTCGCGCAATTTCGGCAAAGATATCGCACTTACCGCGGGCATCGATCACGCTTGCGGCGCGGCCGTGATCCCCATCGATTCCGATCTGCAGGATCCGCCGGAACTGATCGACGCGATGGTCAAAAAGTGGCACGAGGGATTTGAAGTCGTCTACGCCACTCGCCGCTCGCGCCAGGGCGAGTCGTTTGCCAAGCAGATCACCGCGTCGTTCTTCTATCGCATTTTCAACACACTGACCGACGTGAAGATGCCGCTCAACACCGGCGACTTCCGCCTGCTGGACCGCAAGGCCGTCGATGCGCTTTCACGGATGCCCGAACGCAGCCGCTTCATGAAAGGGCTCTTTGCCTGGGTCGGCTTCCGGCAGACCGCCGTCGAATACGATCGCGATGCGCGCCACGCGGGCATTTCGAAATGGAATTACTGGCGGCTCTGGAATTTCGCCCTCGATGGCATTACCTCTTTCAGCTCGCTGCCACTGCGCGTGTGGACCTACATGGGAGTGGCCATCTCATTCCTGTCGTTCTGTTACGCAACCTTCCTGATCATACGCACCATTTACCTCGGTCACGTGGACGTGCCCGGTTACGCATCGACGATCGTGGTGGTCCTGTTTCTGGGCGGAATACAACTGATCACGCTGGGCGTGCTGGGCGAATACCTCGGCAGAATCTACGTGGAAGTCAAAGGCCGCCCGTTATATTTGGTCAGAGAAGCGCACGGCGTAAAGAGAAAGGACTGAGGACGTCCTGAAATAATGGAGCAGGTTCTTTTCCATCAAATGGTTCGCCTCGAAGAATGCCACTGGTGGTGGCTGGGGAGGCGCGCCATTGTCGAAGCGACGATCAGGCGGCTCGGCTTGCCGGCGGGCATCGACATTCTCGAAGCCGGTTGCGGAACGGGCGGAAACCTGGCGATGCTCTCGCGCTTCGGCAACGTGTACGGCATGGAACTCGACGACGTCGCCCGCAATTACGCCGTGCAGCGCAAGATCGGAAACGTGGAGGCTGGCAAGCTGCCGGACCCGATTCCGTTTCCCGATCGGCGCTTCGATCTCGTGGTTCTGATGGACGTGCTGGAGCATCTCGAAGACGATTGCGGTTCGCTCAAGGCGCTGCGCTCGCGGCTGAAGCCGGGCGGCTGGATCGTGATCACCGTGCCGGCGCTGAAGCTGCTGTGGAGTCCGCACGACGATTCGCACCATCATTTCCGGCGCTACACCCGCCCCTGGCTCAAGCGCGTGGTTGCAGAGGCGGGGTTCAGCATTCAATCGTCTAGCTATTACAATTCCTTACTCTTTCCGCTGGTGCTGTGCACGCGCATGCTCAAGAAGGCCACCGGCAATCGCAGCGACGACACCGGCCTGCCGATGGCCCCGGTGAACGCCACGTTGCGCGCGATTTTTTCGAGCGAACGGCATGTCCTGAGCTGGCTTGCCTTTCCGGTCGGCGTCTCCCTTATCCTAATTGCAAAAAATCCGCAGTGACGTCAGAAGAATTGATGCGGTTTGAGGTATAATACGTCCAATCTTCGGTTTAATCAGCCGTAGTGGACACAGAGGATTTTCAGAGAACACGGATCCTTTTCAGACATTCCTTCCCGTGTCCTCTGTGGCTGATCGACAATATGTGGGGGACCTGTGCGGAGCACCTGGACTGCCAGAGTACTGCTCGCCACACTCGTGCCGCTAACGCTGGCCGCGGCCGCTGAAAAGTTTCCTGCTGCCATCAACCCGGCGCCCGAACGCGCCGACCTGGGACCTCAGACATTCACGACGGAACTGACCGAGCGGTCTCCGTCCTTCGATGTGTACGTCGAAGGCAGCGGCGACGTGCGCGTGTACTTCGATATCCAGAACGAGTCCGACTTCCACTTCCTGGTGCGCAAAGGCTCGGGGCTCACCCTCGGCGCAAGCGAAGCCGGCGTTGAAGAGACGTTCGCCACGGCCAAAGTGGACGGCAACGAGGCGCTGAGAATCGCGCGGCGCGGCGCTCATATCGCGATCTTCCAGGGCAATAAGCTGCTGACGATGGCCTTCGACGACCGCTTTCCCGGCGGGCGAGCCGGCTTTCGGATGCTCTCCGGCGGCGCACCGGTGAACCTGAAGATGGAAGCGCGCGACGAAATTCATTTCAGCGATGACTTCATGATCGCCGAAGGCCAGCCATCGCAGTGGCGCGGCAACGGAAACGAGAAGAGCGGCGACTTCCGCGTGCGTTCGCTGCGCCATCCAGCGATGAGCGCCAATGCGTTCAATTACATGGGCGCCGGCGCGGGGATTTATTCGGTCGTCGGCCAGCCGTGGTGGGACCGCTATCGTTATCGGGCCTCGCTGCGCGGACCCTACGCCGGCAAGATCGGCCTGATCTTCGCATTCGTTGATGAAAAGAACTACGGTCTTTTCCGCTGGACCGCTCGAACGCCAAGCTCAACCGGAAAGATCACCGGCGTGCGCCAGCTCATCCGTGTGCGCGACGGCAAGGAAAGCGTGCTGGCCTCTGAAGAAGGCGGCTATACGCCGGATCTGTGGTACCGCGCGACGATCGATCTGACTTACGCCGGCGTCAGCGTGGCCATCGACGGGCACGAACTCATCGCGGCAAACGATCCTTATCTCAAGACAGGCGGCGCCGGCGTCTGGTGCGACGTGCCGCTTCCAACCAAACCGGCAGTCGATCCAAAAGCCCAGCCGTATGAAGAGAACGATCTGCACGATCTCATGAAGCAGCACGCCGTCTTCGACGACGTCGCCATCGAATCACTGAAGGGCTTCGAGGACGACTTCAGCATTCCCGGAGAGCTGCGTGCCGGCTGGCATACCGGAACTTCCGAATGGCGCGTGGAGAACGGCAGCGCGCAAACGGTCTCCGATTCGAGAGCGCTCATCGGTTCGGCGCGCTGGTCCGAATACCAGGTTTCGGCCAACGTCTGGGCCGAAAAAAATGAATCGGCCGGCGTCGTTCTGCTTCATCGCGACGAGAGCAACTATTACTCGGCACTGGTCAATTCTACTGACTTGACGCTCGTCCGCGTCAGTGCCGGAAAAGTCAGCGTTCTGGATAAAGCGCCGGTGGCCACTCTCTGGCCGGCCACGCCGATGCCGCTGACTGCAAACATTCGCAAAGGACATATCCTCGTCTCGTGCGGCGGCGCGACGGTTGAAACGTTCGAGCCCGACGCGTCTCTGCGCGGACGCGTCGGATTGATCTCGCAGGGCACCGGATTGGCACGGTTCGGACGCTTCCGCGTCGCATTTCCACCGGAAGCAAGGTCGCTGGTCACCGTCAACGCCATCTTCGATCGCGAAGCGAGCATGCAGGACTGGGCCAGTCCGACCAGCGAATGGTTTCCGCCGATGCCAAAGACGATCGACGGCCGGCCGGTCACGCTGATGTGGCATCGCAGCCAGTTTCCGGGCGACGTCGAGCTGATGATCGAGCCGCACGCGATTACTGACGCGGATTACGAAGTTGCCGTCTCGATCGCCAAGGGCGGCGAGGGCAAGGACAACGGCTACGTTTTCAGGCTGCGAGGCGAAGCCGACGGCACGCGGCGGCTGCATCTCATCCGCAACGGCCAGAAGATGACCGACAAAACCATCTGGGGCACCGGTGACAACCTGACCAGCATCGCCATCCGCCGCTGCGGAAAATACATCACCGGCATCGTCAACGGCCGGCCCGCACTGGCCTTCCGCGACGAGAGTCCGCTCTCCGGCGGCAGAGTCGCTTTTTATACGCAAAACATCTCCGTGCACGCCGAGGCCGTGAAGATCACCAATGAACACTGCCACAACGATGTGTTCACCACTGCGCCCGTCGACTGGCGGACGGCCGGATTTGCCATCGCCGAGGTCGCCAACCGCTGGCAGTGCAGCCCGAACTGGTCGTTTTTTTCTCTGAAGAACGAGCGCAGCCGTGGCAAACCGGCAGTCCTGTGGAGCAAGCACCTGTATCCCAGCGACGCCACGGTTGAATTTTACGTCGCTCACAAAATGGAACGCGAGCGCGGCGAGCCTTACGTGTACGCGCGCGACATCAATGTCACGATCTGCTCTGACGGCCAGGACCTCACCAAGGGCTACACCTTCATGTGGGGCGGCCACAACAACGCGGGCTCGATGATCCTGCGCAACGGCGTCGAGGTAAAACACAACATTTCAACCATTCCGACCGACCACGGCAACTCACGCGTCCCGGAGACCGACTGGCATCACCACTGGTTCGCGGTACGCGTGGAGAAGCGCGGCTCGCGCGTGACGTTCCGCGTCGATCGATTCTTCAGCAATGAACCGGATGAAGAGATGAGTTTCGAGGACCCCGAACCGCTGAGCGGAAACCATATCGCCATCTGGACCTACGATCACTGCATCCTGATCAGCCGCGCACGCCTGTCAGGCCAGGGCGGAACGGAAATGGAACATCCGGATTGGAATCCGGGAGCGCTGAAGACGCCCTACGATGACGCTGGGGGCGACCAATGAACCGGATTGTCTATTTTATACTTCTGATTTCGGGTTTCGTCTCAGCACACACCTGGAGCGCGGACACTGGCAATCTAAAGCTGATTACCGAACCTGCTGGCGCCAGCGTCTTCATCAACGGCCACATTGCAGGCGCCACACCGCTCTCGTACGAGAACGTACCGAAGGGCGCATACGTTATCCGTTTTGAAAAGGACGGCTGTCAGCCGGTCTCACGCCGGATCGTCGTTGGCAACGGAGAAGCGATCGCAAACGAAAAGCTGCCGCCGTGCGCCACGGGTTCGATCAATGTCGACGTGAATCCCAAGGGCGCGGAAGTGCTGCTCGACGGCGAACTGGCCGGCCACACGCCGCTGAAGCTCGACAAGGTCCCGATCGGCCCTTACGAACTGACGATTCAAAAACCGAATTTTGAATCGTACGTTCGATCGATCGCCGTCACGCCCGATTGCAAATTGGTCTTCTCCGGCGACGATCTGCTGACCGACAAGATTCTCGGAACGCTCAACGATCTCGTGCGCACCGAACCGCAGCGCGTCGCGCATTACATCGACCTGGCGCAGTACCTTTACGCCGAGGGCAAGAAAAAGGAGGCCGTGGCCACTTTCCGAAAAGCGCGCGACGTCATTTCGCGTCCGCTCAATTTTGACGGCCCGGGTTTCATCGGGCGCTCAAAAATGACGTTAGAAGACATCGAGGCCGCCGAACAACAGCGTCAGCGCGATACCAAGCGCTACCAGGGAGAGAGTCAACACATCCGTTACGCCGACATTCGCAACGAGATCATGCGCTAAATTTCAACTTTGAGGTCGCGCAGAATTTCCTCAGCGGCGCGACTTCCGGTCGCCATGGCTCCGTTCACCGTGCCGGTATTCCCGCTCGTGTCAGTAGCCTCGCCGGCAAAATAAAGCGTCCGCTGCAGTGGGCGCGCCAGCCGCTGCGCCGCATTCAATCCACCTACAGGCACGTAACTGTACGCGCCGAATGAGTAGGGGTCCGATTGCCAGTCGTGGAAGTAATGATCCTCGACAAGGCGCGCGATGTCGCGGCGACTCTTTCCGAAAATGACAGCGAGCGAATCCAACGCCGCGTTGAAGACATGTTGACTGCTACGGCCGGCAAAAGGCTCGGCCTGCGCTCCACCGGCCCAACCCGTCAGCAGCGGCGCATCGGAAGGCGTCGGCGCCCACCACGTTCGGAGCGGCGTTTCGAGCGAATGGAGGAAGCTCATTTTTGCCAAGCGGCGATCACGCGCCCAGAACCGTTCCTTGAAGCGCAGAATGATTCGAATCACGGGACCCATCTCGAGACGTTCGATCGCGTCGAGTTTCTCCTTTATAGAAGGAGCGAAGACGACGGCTTGCGGATGGCGCGCTGGAAGTTTCAGCACACCCAGTGGCAGCGTGATGACAGCGCGCGCCGCCTGCCACTTCTTTGTGGCCGACGCAACTTCGACTTTGCCGCGACGCCAGCGGATCGATCGCACCGCCATGCCTAAGCGCACGCTTGCAAACTCGGGGTCGAGCTGAGCGCACATCCACTTCGGCAGGGCGTCATATCCCGCGAACAGGCGGAACGACTGCGACACGTCGACTGCATCAGGAGAATCTTCTGCTCTCAACAGTGCTTTCACGCTGATGCGATCCGCTCGCGCCGCATTAAAGCCCTCGACAAACTGCGTGGAGAGCGCGCGCAGCCGCGGATCCACGTCGGAGGCATGCCGTCGCAGAAAGTCATGAAACGATCGGTCGCGGTGCCGCTCCTGCCGCATGCGCGAAAACACAGAGTCCAATTTGCTCCAGAGATCCTTCGCGCCCTCGATGCGGCCGTTCTCAAAAACAAACTGGCGATCGGGAACGCGCGACGGATGCACATTCGCCCGGGTCAGAGCCTGCCAAGTGTTCTCAGGGCGTCCATGAACAAACTCGGCACCCAGTTCGATGGGAATCGGTGAGTGCTTGTCGTGCCAGGTATAGATTCGCCCGCCGACGCGCTTGCGCGCTTCAACGACGAGGACATTGATCTTCCGGGACGAAAGCGAACGCGCGGCCTCCAATCCTGCGATGCCTGCGCCAACGACAATGACGTCGAAAGATTCGTTCATTGCGACCAATTTAATTGCACATACGATGCCAGAACCATGCCGCTGACACCAGTGACGCTTGAAGGAAAATATATCTGGCTCGAGCCGCTTTCAATGTCGCACCACGCACAACTGTGTGAGGTGGGGCTTGACCCGGCGATCTGGACCTGGATCTATCCGCCGGCGCTCACCGCCGACGCGATGCGAACGTTTATCGAATCCGGACTGAAGGCACACGCCGCCGGCACTGCGCTGCCGTTTGCAACGATCGAAAAATCATCCGGAAAAGCTGTCGGCAGCACACGCTTCGGAAATGTCGACATGGACAATCGGCGTGTCGAAATCGGCTGGACGTGGATCGCTCCAAAATGGCAACGGACCGCGGTCAACACGGAAGCAAAGTATCTGATGCTCCGCTACGCGTTTGAAGGACTCAAATGCATGCGGGTCGAGCTGAAGACCGACGCGCTGAACGAACGTTCGCGCGCCGCCATTCTTCGAGTGGGCGCCAAGCAGGAAGGTATCTTCCGCAAACACATGCTCGCCGCGAACGGGCGCATCCGCGACACGGTTTACTTCAGCATCACCGACGATGAATGGCCTGCGGTTGCCGCCGGGTTGCTTTCGAAAATGCAGCAAACTGTTTAGTGACCCTATTGTTTTGCCCGGCGTTTGCGTTCTGCATATCAACCTTCGGGAGAGGGTCTATGCGAAAACGCAGCAGGCGAAAATCGGACAACGCGCGGCAACTCCTCGCTGAAATTCGGACGCTCAGAAAGACGTTGCGCAAGCTGGTCGAAAAACTGGAGCGCGACCACCGGAAAACGCCATCCTCCCAGCGACTTCCAGACAAAGTAAAACGTCAACTCCGCCGAAATTCCAACCCAACCCGCGAAACTCCGCACCCGTGAGTCGATGATTCTCCAAGCCTTGCGCCGAAAAGCGGACTGGGTACTCTATTGTCGTGGCGCAATGACCCGGAAATTCAACACCGGCGAATCGCCCGATGTCCCCGTAGCTCAGATGGATAGAGCGCTGGTTTCCTAAACCGGAGGTCGTGGGTTCGAGTCCCGCCGGGGATATTCTTACAAACAGCTTTTGCAACAATTACTTGTGCGATTTTCCGTTGAGGTTCTGGGTTCGATTTTTCAGCCAATTTATCAACGAGGTCCACTTTGAGGTCCACCTGCTGCAATTTTGCGACAGGACTGCTTCCCTGCCGCGATTGATACGCTCCACTTCCACGCGTGAGCTGCTGAACTCCACGCAACACATCCCAGACAGCTTTCGACGACACATGCGGATCAACCAAGTCAAGATAATGGCGCTCTTCTGTATCCTGCGCCGCATGTCCGACCTGCACCCGCACAGAGTCTGGATTCACCAGTTGTCGTGCCCAGGAGATGTGAGTCTTGCGCAAAGCGTACATGTCTCGATCACGCATTCGAGCTTCCACCTCCGGCCTTAACTTCTCGATAAGCGCTTCAACAGTCGTGATCTTTTGCTTCCGGGCAGCCAGCTTCTCTTTGTCCTTAGGCGGAGGTCCATCGAAACCCCGTGGCCGACCAGAGAAGATCGCGTGCGCAACATCCAATGGCTTGACGTTCGATGCGCCGTCTTTAGGCCAGGACAACCGGACGTACGCCAGCGTCATAGCCTTGACGAAGGCCTTGCGAAAGTTGCAACGGTCAATCTCACCACCGTCTTGCGACCGCAATAGCCGCTCATTTGGCTTTGGTGCTCCGTGAGTAGCCACCGCTTCGCGCAACTCCTTTACGAACTCTGGAGGAAGTGACGCAGCACCATTCCGCTTCTTTCCATTCCCAGGAGGCAATACAAGCCGATCCTTCTCCAAATCGTTGACAGTTGCGGCAAAAACGGCACTAGGACGATTGCCCGTCAGGAGCAAGGTCTTTAGAACCATGCTCGTTGGAAACTGGCGACCGTACACGCGGTCCAATTCTTCAGCCGCCGAAAGTATTTCTCGCATTTCGTCCGGAAGAAACGCACGCCGGCGCCGCATCTCACTTCGGCGAGGCAAACGCTTCCAGAACGCGAGCGGATCATATGGGAAGAGTCCTATTGACGCAGCCCACCGCGTTAGTTGCTTCAGTGGCTCTTGCACCCGCCGAATCACGAATGTGTCCGCATGGTGAGACAGGAGTCGCTTACAGCCTGCCGTCAGCTTGCCCAAATGCGCCAGATCCACGCCAACCCGCAACCTCAACGAGTTTCTTAGCAGGCAGCTTTCAAGAAAGGCGCGCCGATCTTCGCTAGCAATAGGGGCCTCTTCCGCAAATCGCGCAACGAGCTTCGAATATGGCAGCTCCCATCCGTCATTCTCGGGATGCCCACGCCTCAGCCGCTCGCGTGACTTCAGATACTCATCGAATGCGCCATCAGCTTCGCGCCGCTCCGAGACCCACATTGTCTTATGCGTACGCATTCTGGTAACCGGGTCAGTGAAACGGTACTGCCAGCCCTTGCGGCCCGTTCGGCCAGAGCGAACCTTTTTTGCATTCACGTTTAGCACCCTCCCATCGCGCGAGCTTCAAGGCGCTTTAGATAAGACTCGATTTCTTCTATTCGTACCCGCCAGACCTTCCCGATCTGCAGACCGCGAAGCTTTCCGCGGCTGATTTCACGGCGCACCGTCTTTACACTTACACCGAGAAGATTTGCAGCATTTTTCAGATCAACAGCCAATGATGACACCAGCTCTTTGTTTCCCTCCAAACTCATTCTGATTCTCCGTTCCGCACTGATGGGCCAGTGCCTTTTGAATCCAAGACCACGCCCAGCGATGGCCAAACTCACCCCGTACTCCGCCTCTTTTTCTTTGATTTACGGCTGCTCGCATCATCGACAATTACAGTGAGCTGCCTTTCTCTCATCTTTCGATCAACATTCTGCGCCTCCTTTCTCTCTATCTCTGCCAACTTCCGAACTGCACTCACTGTTTCCCGAAGATGGATTAACAACCGCTCGCGTGGAATGATCCAGGTGCCGCCCAATTTGCAGCCCGGCAACTTCCCAATTGTAAGCAGATAGTAGACAGCTCGAATAGGCCGCCCTAGCAGTCTGCTCACATCCTGAGGCTTCAAGTATGGCTTTGCCGAAGACCATTGCTTGGAGTGCTTCAAAACCACTCTCTCCCACACAGTATTCTCATACTGTATAACGCTGCGAGATTTGACTATTGTAATTTTGTACACTAGTGTTCTCTCGATTTCTAAAAAAATCTTGCGAGTCTTTGTTTCTAGCCTGTGTGCAATGGATTTTGCCGAAGGCGCTAGACCGAATTCTCAAAGCGCTGGGACTACTTAGCGCTGTCGATGGTCTTTTCCCTTAAATATCTTGTGCTAAGGGCAGCCCGCGACGCAAAGTATAGGGGCTCCTCTGAGTAATTCGATCGGTGATATTCTAACAGCCTTGATCGCGACGCCTTGATACGTGAACGAGTGTAAGATTCGAACACTCTGCTACAGCATGCGATCACATCCCGAAAAACTGCGGAGCTTTTATACCGTGTCGGCAGCTTCAGCAGCGATAAAAAATTTCTGACTCGTGGTTTTTTGCCAGGATCTAGAAAAATAGCACAGCTACTGAATGCAAATGTCACTTGATTACCAATTCCTTCCCGACACGGAAGGCTGATGGGAGATAAAAACACTTTACCCTTTCCTAGCTGCGGGCTGTTGCACGCCGAACAAACTACATAAAGATTTCTGGGGTCGACGGCCAGATAAGGATTCTGAACGCGAGGAACGAAGTGATCAAAGTAATAGCCTCCACGTATTGTATCGATGTCACAATATGGACAGACCGAATGGCGAAGGCCTCTTAGAAATAGCTCACAAAGCGCCCTGCGATTATAAGGTGGCATTTGAATGCTTTGCCACAATTTCTTAGAGCTTAGGCCAGCCCCATAAAATACGTCGTTAAAGAGAAATCGCACCTGAGGATGACGAAGAAATTTAGTAGACGGCGGTGGATCCTTTAAAGATGGGCAATCGATCCAAGTACGACACCTTACGTATTCCGCTATGACTTTCCGTCCATTCTTGCTCCAGAATTGCTTGTTAATTCGCCGATAGACTTTTCGTCTCTTGTTCTGCGGACCTCTGTACGTTGCATTGAACACAATGTCGACAAGTGTCTGCGGAGCCTTTTGAACTGCTGATAAATGTCGCAACACCGGTAAGACTACTCGATCACTGAACGCAGCTAGGGTGAGCCGAAAGCCTTGACAAGACGCTCGTCTCATGGTTTTGATCGACGCCTACGATTTTCTGCGTCCAGTCCCGCTATGAAGCGCAAAGGTCCTTCACCCAGGGCATTCATCTGCAATTTTCGATCTTGTCTATTACGATGCCGAAGATTGTTCAATACGATTAAATCTAGCCGCGAAAGCGATGTGCTTCGAAAGAGTTTGTCCGCAATTACGGCCTCGCTTGCAAGGAACAACTGTTCCTCGATAGTTTTTGGTTGGTGATCTTGCATTAGTATGATGCTCTCCGACGTAAAACACCGTGTCACTGATAGGTTTTGAGTCGTAATAAACAGGTGACAATCATAATTTCCAAAGAAGGCCCCGAATAACTCTAGGAGGCCAGAGCACCAAATCGGATCCAAATGCAATTCAGGCTCCTCTAGTACAATTAGCGAGCCGTCGCGCAATTTTGAGAGGATAGAAACAAGTCTCACGAATAGCATTTTTTGCCCAGCCGAAAGCGTCATTAATGAGAGTACTTTATCGCCGTTGGTTTTGTTTCGTAACGAGACATCATTTATGTAAATTAGGCCTTCTGCTTCAGCGCGAAGAACGCGTAAATCAAACTTAATCCAATCATCGTCAAGCCAACCGCGAACTTTGCGAATTCTTTCTGGCGTTGCCTTGGAGTTTTCATATTCAGGAACATCATTTGGATGCTCCAGCCGCGCAGTAGGATGGCACTTTACGTAGGGAACAATTTCCAATCCCGTAACGGCCTTAAAGCAATTCCGTGCGTTTTCGTATGGATCTGTTAATAGGCGGCCAAGACCATTAGAAAGCGATCCCATTCGATAGTGATTTTTGCCATACATTTCTGAGATCTCAAAAACAGCCGAGTGATGGGAGCCTCTATAATTAGGAGCTTTGGGCTTTGGATACTCTCCGCGCGTCGAAAATACAGAAGCAATCACTTGTGGTAGAAAGGCACTTAAAAAAGGTTCCTCAAATGATTTGTTCCGGCGGACCGCTGAGTCTGCGATCGGCCGCGTCCCCTTACCAAAGCCGGAAAGCTCAACTCTACTCCCATCGTACTCAATAATTAAGTCGTCTGCCCTTGTTGGCAGTCTATATCGCGCCACAGACGCGCACGGTATCCGATTCTGGTGCCAGTCTACGTGATGAAATAACCGAACTAGCGTGCTCAACATAGTCGATTTGCCTGCGCCGTTTGGGCCGACAATTAGTGTGGTTCTCAGCTTTTTCAGAATGTGTTTGGTAATAGGACTGCCATCTAAATTGGGTCTGATACTGATTGTCGATCCAGAATGATTGTATTGGAATTCCAATAATTGCATGCTCGTCCCTTTATAATACAGTTGAATGTAGTCCTAAGAATTAGTGTGAACAAATATCGAAGACAATTCAACTCGAATTCAAAAACGCGCACTTCGTCTGGGGCGTACCTACTCTAAACTGACGGAGGCTGCATTATTCCCTGCCTAATTCAGGATACACGTTATTCCAATTCAGCTTACGAGCTACTCTCCTCGACTCATGCGTGCGTCAATGCGATCATTGATAAACTTGTCCAATTGAACACGAGAGATGATCCAGCTCCGGCCAATCTTGCAACCCGGCAGCTTCTTTGCCTTGAGCCAGCGCCAAACCGAACGCTTATGCACGCCAATCAAATCCGCCACTTCTTGAGGGCGCAGGTACTTTTCTGCGGTTGGATCGCGAGTGGATTTCTTGGACATATTCGGAATTTAACACGATTACTTGATTTTTGCACGATACCGAATCCTCAAGGAAAATGCGCTCTTCCTTGACAGTTTGTACGCTAAATTGGATTGCAGATTCGGGCGTCAATCACTTGCCATCGCATTTAACTTCTCTTTATGATGGATCTATTTGCTACGGCTTCTCTAATATGACTTAATACCTGTGCGGACGTGGATTTACCCAAGACCTGCCTTACCCTGTTTGAAAACAACTCTAACTGCCCAATATCGTTAAAATGTCGACCCACCTCAATCAGTTCCATTGTTACATTTTTCTCAACCAGTAACCTGTCAAGCTGGCCTGACAATGCAGCGCGCATCTCATCTCGCATCCCTAGAAGCTTGAGGAACTGTATATACAGCAAAGGGGCACTAGCTTGAATCATTGCAGGTCTAAGATTTTTCTTCTCGAGAAGTTCGCGCGCGGCCGTAGCATTATTCGAACGGACCAAGTACTCCATCCACGCAATTTGGAACGCTGGATCGTCGCCTGCGGCAGACTGGCTCCTTTCGATGATCGCTTTTACCGTGTCAAACTCCCTCATTCGCAACAATCGCTGAATGCATGCCGCTATGGTCTTTGGATCTTCTAGATGGGACTCAATTGTTTGATGCAAGATCGCTGCAGCCTTATGCTCGTTTTCAGAATAGACATAAAGGTCTGCCAGCCGTATTGCAATTTCACTGTCATGATTACCCTGCTTACGCCAAACTGATTCAAAAAACTCAGCCTCGGACGACATCCAACGGCTAAGACCAGGACGCCCTGCCTCCTTACCAAACAGCTCCGTCAACAGCGTCCACAACAGCGGTTCCTTTGAATCGTCCGAGACCTCCCAATAACGTCGCGCCGCGGAAACCTGTTTTTCCAAGCTTACTTGTCGCAGCCTATAATACTTCAGCAGCGCCATGTATGAGGAAGGATGTGGACAATAAATCGCAAGCTGCTCCAGTTCATTTTGAACCCTCTCCGGGAACTCCAACATCTGCTTCATTGTTTCTTGAATTAAACTATCGAGACGCGGTTCAACAAGCGTCTTCGGAACTAGCTTAGAAAAGAGACGCAGGTAATCCTTCAACAGCGTCGACTGGTCTACACTTTTTGTTCCTCCGATTCTCAGTTCCTCTTCCAATTGCAACGCCTCTTCAGAATGCAACACAACATATTCTAAAGGTGCTCCAGTACGCGTTGATGCACTTTCAGTTTCAATCTGCGAAAATTCCCTTTCAATCTCTTGAACAATATGGTCTTCGTAAAGATTTGTTGGCGATTTCTTTACACGTGGAAGCCTTGATAATACCACGTGAATCTTAATGGGATCTTGAGTGGAGAGCCTTGGCGCTAGTCTCGCCGCCCGAACGATCTGCTTGGTGCCGTCTATATTTTCACGATTATACAGCAGCATGCAAACGAGAGTGTCCGACAATATCGTAGTGGCAATTCCTCCAAGCTCAGTGAAGCCAGTTCTCGAATCAATCAACAAGAAATCGGGCGCATACTCCTTTTCAATTCTCGCCTTCAACTCAAGAAGGAGCGGAATTGCCATTTTGCCTTTCTTATGGACCAACTCAAACCAATCAATAGAAGATAGATTTGACCAGTAATCTTCCGCCAGCGTGTTGCCGGCAGGCATCAAAAAGATTTCAGACTTTCCTTGATCGTCCATCCTTACGCGAACAACGTGCTCCTTCAAACTAGCTGGTAACGTTTTCTTATTATACCCTTGGCTAATGAAGTCTACGGCGCCACGCTTTATATTTAGATCTTCAATCGGTCTTCCAATTGAAAGCTTGTAATGAAGACCTGGCGCCTCTAAATCCAAATCAATTAGAAAAACTTTTAAGCCCAATCTTCCAAGATATTTTGCAAAATTAGCCACCAACAACGACCTGCCCGTCCCCCCCTTGTATGCGTAGAATGTAATTGTCTGCATTAGTGATCAACCTGGGAATCATTAAAATGTCTAATTCGATTTACCGGATAAGCTTTCCGATGAAATGCCTCCGCAACAGCACCTATCTCCGTCCTATCATGCTTCTCATACACCTGCATCTCAATTGACATCTCTTCTGCTACAACGCATGACACGTCACTTAAACCAAAGCTTGGATCGTCGCGCAACAACTCCAACCCCATTCTCGTTTCGGGAAATGCGAAGTACGCTCTTAACCATCGATCCATCGCCTTCGATTGAATTAAACCGCCAGTTTCCCACCGAGATATCGTTGCTTCTGCTGCACCCAACATATCTGCCAATTGCTTTTGCGTAAGACGCAGCTCCAGTCTTCTTTTCCTAATTTCCTCAGGAGCTAACAGCCGTCGTTCCTTGCGAAGTGCCTCCGTGATACAGTCATCGCTCTCGTTCGTTAACAACACTTCGTTACAAGAATCGCATTTGAGGACCGGCATTTTCTCCACATTTACAGTAATCAACTTCCCATCATAACTAACCTTTGAGGTGTATGGGATGACGGCCCGACTTAAAGTGCCTCTTCCGCACAGTCCGCAAACATTCTTACTTTTCATCCTTCTACTCCCAATGCATGTTAACTATTGTAATTGCTCCGTCTTCCGGATCGCCATTCGTCTGCGACAGGAGCGTCTCGAAATAAACTCTCTTATTGTCGACCTCCATTCGAATATCATAATGAAACCCAGCAGGAAACTCTTTGCGCGTCTCTTTCACTTTGTCGATCTCTCCTCCTTGCTCAAGAAACTCCAGTATGAACTCATTCATTTCGCGCGCACTGTATGAAAAGTTCTGCCTCATCCATTCATAAGCCGGCACGGGCTTCCAACGCACATAGCCTTCCGTGGTATGCAAACGGAACACTGCCACATAGTAATCGCGCTCTGAGCCAGACAGACTTGACATAGATCAAGCCCACCTAGCGTCATAATGGTTAAGGTAACCCAGTAGTAACATAAGTCAACTCTAATTGGAACGAAACCCTCACTTCGGTAAAGATCCTAGCAAATAGTTGATGTAAGTCAATTACATTACCGGACGGTCCCGATAAAAATAGTAATTTGGTATTTAGTAGGTATCATGCTAGCTCGATGGTTGCGTTAAACTGCGGTTCCATCCTCCACGTATTTTTGAAGGGGGGCTGAAAGTCGTTTGCCCCCCTTTCGCTATCGCGGCATTCTGGCGCTCCAAAGAATCTGAAGCTTTGTTTTCATACTCAGCAGCACCCATGTTGATCCTCTCGCCATTCCGGCGCGATCGTCATGCGCGGGACCTCCCCTGCGGGGCCCCTCCGCGCTATCCTCTCGCGCCGAATTCTTGTCTCGCCTCACTAAGTTCCTGTTCCAGTCCGAAACGAAGTTCTCTCACTTTGCTCGCTCTAGAATGCAATCTAGCCGTACGGGTGCGGCCACGAATTCTTAGCGCCCGTCATGCCGAATATCTTGAATGATTAGCTGAAGGAAACGCACGCGGTGCAAATTCAGCAATCGCTTTTCATAAGTATTAACGCTGCGAAAAATCAATTTTCTCTGAATGGCGCTAGATTTTAGATGTGCATCTGGGCTTCCCCGCAAAAAGTGTACACCAGTTTACCGCATTTTCCTCTGCCTCAGGCTCAAGGATTCGGGGGCGCCCCTTCCATCCTCTCGCCGTCATCGCCGGGCTGTCGCTTGTGGACCGACGCTGACGGCGAGAGGATTCCAGGGGCTTGGTCCCGAGATCTGAGTTACAACTCCTGCATCCGCAATTAATTCTTTGCCGCCTCGAACGTTTCGGGGCTGACGTAGCCAATGGAACTGTGTCTCCGCTCACGATTGTAAAACACTTCAATGTATTCAAAGATGGAAGCTCGAGCTTCCTGGCGCGTAACGTAGGAATGTCGATACACCAGTTCTGTCTTCAAAGTTGCCCAAAAACTTTCCATCACAGCGTTATCGTAACAATTTCCTGCTCCACTCATGCTGCACAACACCTCGTGAGCGTGCAGTAGCTGCTGGTAGTCGTCGCACGCGTACTGAACGCCGCGATCCGAATGATGCAGCACGCCGGCCTGCGGTCGGCGGTGCCTGAGCGCCATAGACAAAGCATCACAGACCAGCTGCGCATGCAGATGTTCGGACATGCTCCAGCCGACCACCTTACGGCTGAACAAGTCGATGACCGCAGCCAGGTAGAGCCATCCCTCCCCGGTTCGAATATACGTGACGTCGGCGGCCCATTTCTGATTCGGAGCGCGAGCCAGAAAATTGCGTTTCAGAAGATTACCGGCGACGCAGTAGCCGTGCGACGAATCGGTCGTCTGAGGAACAAAGCGTGCTTTGGTCTTCACGCGAATGTTGTGTTCACGCATCAGCCGCGCGACGCTGTTCTCGCACACCGCAATGCCCTGAGCGACAAGCTCGCGATGAATGCGAGGCGAGCCATAGGTTCTGCGGCTTTGAAGATAAATGGTCGATATCTTCTCTGCCAGGTGCTGATTGCGAATGGCGCGCCTGGACACAGGCCGACGACGGCTGGCGAAATAGCCACTCCTGCTGACCTGCAGCGCATGGCACATCGCGGCAACTGAAAACTCGCCGGAATGTTGTTCGATCCAGGCGAACTTCATGGCTGCTCCCTGGCAAAGTACGCGGCCGCTTTTTTTAAAATGTCACGTTCGAGCTTGAGCCGTTCGTTCTCGCGCTGGAGTTGCTTGATCTGCTTCTGCAAATCGGACTCTTCGGTGGCATTGAGAGGTCCGTGTTTGCGACGATGTTCGCGCAACCAGTACTTCAAGGTGTCCCTGGTTATTCCGAGGCTTTCAGCGGCCTGCTCGACCGTGTAATTCTGCTCCGCGACCAGAGCAACCGCCGATTTTCTGAACTCAGCCCCATACCGATGTCGCCTGCCCATCTGTCGATCTCCCTTCTGAATGGAAGGCTATTCCATCCTTCAAGGGTGTCCACCAATCGTGGGGAGGCCTAATCTATGAAAAAGAATTTTCGGCCTGCGCCCCATCAGTCCCCGTACATGCTTGATCGACACTCCCTCGCAGAAAAGTCTCCGGCTCATCATGGGAGCGCAGTTCGCTTATGAAACCGCCGGCGTATTATGAATTCAGAGACTACGGCAATCATGACTAGTCCTGCGACAGCGATAATGCTATCCAGGGCTAAGCCAGTTGCGCTTTTGCATTTTACTCCTGCCTGGATTAGTTCGTTCGATGCGGTAACTTCTTCCCAGTATGGAAACGGCCAACCACGAATAACTGAACGCTCCTGAACCACAATGCGCGTGTTTATCCACAGAATCACGCCCGTCACGAAAGTCAGATTTACTAGCGTACTCAAATGAAGCTGCCAACTAATTCCAAGCCGTTTCCGACGTCGGGCTTGCCATTCCCACGCAATACCCGGAAGAACAATCATCGCAACCCAATAACAAACAGAAGGAAGGAGCCATTTGTAAATCCATAACGACCATTGATCCGTTTCAAAATGATTGGCGTTGACTCCCTGCATGACTTGAGCTTTGTAAATGAAAATGTGGACTGGCCAGCCATAGTAACTTGTGTCCGGAGCTGCGTAATCGTTATTAATCGAGAACATATTCAGCGCTGCCAACCAACAGGCAATCACTAGCATGACGCCGACCGTTGACCCGCGAACGATGCCGTAACTTCTGTCTCTCATGCTTGCAATCTACGGCATTTCGGTCCCCGTGCACGCTCGATCAGCATTCAGTTGCAAGACCGCTCTCGGGCTCGCTCCGGCGCCGGAACAGGATTGATCTGCGATGCAGACTCACTGGCCGGCGCTTTCACGCTTCGCGTCTGATTTGCCCGTCACAACTCGCCACCTATCGCACGTAAATCTTTTGCCCCTCCTTGTCGCTGGCATCCATCACGGGCAAATCGATCCTCATACGCAAGAATTCTGCTACCGATGCAGTGCTCATTGCACGGAGTCTCCTACGATTTCTTCCGAAATGCTTCGATCGTTGCGATTAGTGACGTCCGCAATGACTCGGGCAACGTTGGCCAGACGCTCATAAGCCACTGCAACTCACTCAGAACCGAATGAGGTCCGTTTTGAGGTCCACCGATGGGTTCAATTCGGTCCACATTAGGGTAAATGTGGCCTGTCGAATTTTCTTGTAACTCGTTCTTATCACTATAACTATAGGATTCGTCTGAATTTATACTTTGTGTAATATTAGGGTTCCTAAACCGGAGGTCGTGGGTTCGAGTCCCGCCGGGGATACTTTTGTAAGGCCGTGAACGAGTTGCTCTTGCAATATTGCATTCGCCCCTAATTTCTTCCGTGAAGATGGATTTCTTGTCAATGACTACCTCAACAGCGTCTTATCTTTGACGAACAGGATCAACTTGTCTTCGGACACCTCAAGCGCCTTTCCGGCGCGCTTTATCTCGCTCTTCTCGATGTAGCCGTATTCAAGTTTCGCTTCGCCTTCTTTGAGGCTCCCAGACAAGACCTGCTTGACTTGAAACTGCTGTCGAACGCGAGCAAAAGTGATCATATCTCCAAAATCTGGACCACCGTCGCCATCGTCATCTTTGCTTCTGCGACGTGAATAGGAAACTTCTGCGCCGCTCCGGTCCACAATTTCCGATTTCCCACTGACAGTCGCAACAACAACGTTGTCGGTTTCCTTGATCGCCAGTTCGATCTTTATCTCAGAACCGGGCAATGGCTCAGCTACCTTGGGCGCGTCTTCCGCCCAGCTTCCCATTGCGATTAGTAGGATTGCCGTCAGCGCAGCCGCGCATGGTTTCTCACGCATGTCATGATCGTATCGGCAACCCGATTGATGACAACACTGAACTATTTTGACGTCTCCCGCGTACCAAGACCGTCCGTTGATGTGTAATGAGGAGCGCCATGAATTCCCTTTCCAGACCGAGCATCCTCTTACTCGCCATTCTCATGAACATGTTCTTGGCTGGAATTTCGCACGGATTTGAGTCAGGCATGAATTCGCCGCCGACGAAGGCCCTTGATCTGGGCAGCGGAGTGAAGATGGAGTTGGTATTGGTTCCGGCTGGAAAATTCGTGATGGGATCAATCGCACGGAAGGAGCCGGAGTCAAAAAGGTTCGGACAAGTCATCATGGGCGTTGGAGTCGCGGTCGCACTCGCTTTGCTGATAGCAGTAAAGAGGCGTGCGATTGCGAAGCGGCAAAGGCCAAGGTACTCGCTTCTTGGGCTGCTTTGTTTTGTCTTCGCTGTGAACGTGATGCTCTACGGCGCATTTCGCTGGAGGAATGCAAGTCTGGCTTGGGCCGATTACGAAAGTTACCGGGAAAGGCTTTGCTTGTCCGATACGCCTGCCCACCAAGTTACGCTGACGCAATCGTTCTATATGGGAAAATTCCCAGTGACACAGGCGCAGTACCAGCAGGTCATGGGCGTCAATCCAAGCAGTACGAACGGCAGCAACAACCCCGTGGATTTAGTCTCGTGGAATGACGCTCAGGATTTCTGCAAGCGTCTGAGTTCGCAATCGAAGCAGGTCGTTCGCCTGCCAACGGAAGCGGAGTGGGAGTACGCATGCAAAGCCGGAAGCGGAAACGCCAATGATCTGGCCGATGACGATCCAGAATGGTCCCGATACAAGGACTGCGGCTTTGATGAGCATTGCCGGCGCTGCAAGAGATCCGTTTCGACGTGTCCAGTGGGTCAGAAAGAACGCAACGCGTTCGGCCTCTACGATATGCTCGGTTGCATCGGGCAGTGGTGCGAGGATTCATATCAAGCATACTCCGATTCGCCGGTCGAAGACCCACATTTCATTGAAGATGAAGGCTACCATGTCATACGCAGCGGTTATCACAGCATGCGTACAACGTCCCGCGAGAATAATCTCCCGTTTTGCTCCGATAAGGTCACCGGCTTCCGGGTCGTGTTGACGGCCAGAGCACCAGAGCAGGCGAAGTAATCGCATCCCGGCGATTTCCGTTGACTCATCAGCGCTCAAACCGATAACCTCTTGCCAAACAACTGAATTCCAACGACGTTCCAGAAGGTGTTCTCAATGGACCCTAAGCGAAGAAAGTCCCCGTGGTTGAAGAAGGCAATCGTCTGGAAGCGCTTCATCAAGAAGCTCAAGCCCAGCGTAAAATTCAATCCGCCAGCGAAGCCCAAACAGATTGCAGACGCAGAAAAGAATCTGGGCCTGAAGCTCCCCGCCGACCTGACCAATCTGCTGCTGGAAAGCAACGGCATCGAAGACTGGTTGCTCTCAGCGGAAGCAATTGTTGGTGCCAATCTGGAGCACCGTAACAATCCGGTGTACAGCGAGGTATATACGCCTTTGAACGGCCTCCTCTTCTTTCTTTCGGACGGCACCGGCAGTCACTATGCCTATCCAATTTGCGGCAACAACTGCGACGCAAAACCTGAAATCCTCTACTGGTTGCAAGAGAACGACGAACGCTCGTTTGCCGGACATACGCTGGCACATGTGATCCAGCGATATCTTGGCGTACCAATGGACTCCGTGAGATGGCCGCCGCTGAATCGGATTCCGCATGTGGCTGGCCGGATTGCGGTTTCTGCCGATATCACAAAAAGGGGTCGGCCGCGTTCGCGCTCAACACGTGCGGCAAGCCAACCATAGTCGATATCGAAGTTCCCCAATATGCGTTTCAGGTTGACTACGTGACTGGCGAGCACGTTCCAGTAATTCTGATTCAAGCCGAGAAAATCGGCGACAAATCTTTCTTTGGTGTAAGGTACGTCAAAGACAAGTCTGTAGGAATATGCTTGCGAAATGAACTGAGTTTGCGAGGTAGCGTGCGATGAACGCTTATCTTTGGACACAGGACGCCGATGAGATTGTGAAAGAAGGTTGGGGAATCGCCTCGGCGATTGACGTTGATGGCACGACTTCAATCCTGCTGACCGACCGCCCATCGTCCGAAGGCGAGCAGACCGTCGATACCAGTTATGAACAACTCCTAACGCTGGAAGTACCGGATGAATTGTTTGCCAAGTTCGAGCAGCCTGCATTTCGGATGCGCGAGTCAGTCATTCCGGTTGCTGAACTTAATGGCTGCGGCAAGCCTCGGATTGTCTCGGACGACGAACGTGCGAGCCTTTGGGAACTTCAGCCGTGGTACACCCCGGAACAGCGTGAGGCGGAGCGGAAAGAAAAAGATGAGGGGCTGAAACGATTCCGTGAGCGGATGTGGAAGATGAAGAAAAAGTGAGGCGCTTCAGCGTCAGTGCGGCTTGCGCCCCTCGCGGCGACGGGTGAGTTCTTGTTATGTCCTAGTGATTGCGAGGGGTCGGTCCTGCTAAAGATGCCACGACGTCTGTGTTGAAACCCAAGCGCAAATTCTGGCAGTTCCATTTATCGACTGCGATTGCCTTAATGTTGCTCTCCGGCGCTCTGCTCTTCTTGAATTTTCGCGTTACGACGATGCCTTTTGTGGACTCTCGCGGTTGGCCATTCGGTGCAGCGACAAAAGCCATGGGAGGAGATGGCAACAGCGGTGAACCTATCGAAGTGATAATGGGACCAGATTCGGTCTTGGCTTCTTCTGTAATCATGCTTCCATCAGGCAACTGCTGCGGGATCAAAACAGGAAGCCCATTCTTAACATGCACGCGAACTTCCTGACCACCGAGCAATCCTGTGACCTTGTAGTGATGACTCAGAATCTGGTCGCGGTCGTGCGGCAAGCCAAGAGCTTTGAGCGCTGATAATGTTTCTGGAAGGGCAAGAATTTTTGAATCGACATCAGTTCCAAGGGCGCTGTTGCAGTCCTTACAAACCCAATCCAGCCAAAGATGACCGCCGATGCACTGTGGAATGATGTGTTCGTCTGTCATCTTGCATTTCTGGCTCGATCCGAAGCAGAATATGCAGAATGATGGACCACCATTGCTTTGCGGTGGTTGTTCTTGACTCATACCCACTCCTCAACCGCGAACACCACGGTCGTCAAAGTTTAATCGGGTAGGCATCAAGAGGCGCTCTGAAATGTTGAATTGCGAACTCAGTCCACAGCGTCGGTGATGAACCACAACTTCACCGTGGCTAAATCTCGTATGAGGAAAAGAAGTGGCTTCCGTCCTTCACGGCGGCGTCATCCTCAATGTTACCGTAGTCGCAGTGTCCCATACTCGCCATATGGACAATGAGATCGTTAGATTATACATTTCATATTGCCCTAAATTATTCCTAATCTTTTGATGAAACGCTTGGAGAGGGAAGCGAAATATCATCTTGCACATGTGCTTGTACAAATTAAGCTGCCAAACAGCAATGAAGATGCAAGTAACAGAAAGGGACCGTCGTATTAGTCAATACATAGGAGTTTGAGCATGGGAATCGGTTTTTATCGAACACTGCAAACCTGCAAGAGCCACTACGCCCTACATCCATGCATCAGAAGTATCGGGATCATAATACTCATTGGATTTGCCTTGCAGTCGTACGCCCACGCTGCCGGCGCCGCCTCAAATCTTGCGTTCTCCGTTCAGCCGTCGAACGGAACAGCGGGAACGAATTTGGCGCCGTCCATTCAAGTTTCAATTCAGGATGCAAACGGCAATACGGTGACGACAGCAACGAACAGCGTAACGATTGCAATTGGTACTAATCCCGGAAGCGGTGCGCTTTCTGGGACACTGACCGTGAGCGCCATTTCAGGTGTTGCGACATTCAGCTCGGTGCAAATTAACAAAGCCGGTCTTGGCTACTCACTCGTCGCCACCTCCGCGGGACTGACACGCGTCACCAGCACCCCTTTTAGTGTGTCTCCTGGGGTCGCTACAAAACTGGCATTCGTCACCCAACCAGCAAATGCTGCGGCTGCTGTGTCAATAACGCCTGTTGTTGCGATCCAAGATGCCAATGGAAATACAGTCGTATCGGGAAATAACACAATCACCCTGGCGTTGACTACAAACCCGGCAGCGGACACTCTTGCCGGAACCCTGACAGTCAAAGCGATCGGTGGGATATCCGCGTTCACATTGAATCTCAATAAGAAGGCTACGGGCTGTATTCTGACTGCCTCAGCAGCGGGACTTACGTCGGCGACCAGCACGGCATTCAACATCACCGGCGGACCCGCAATGGGGCTCGCTTACGCCGTTCAACCCATTAATGGGACATCTGGGACTGCACTAGCGACAGTCCAAGTGGCGGTTGTAGATGCCGGTGGGAATACAATAACTACTGCCACAAACAGTATTACAGTTGCTATCGGAAATAACGTGAACGGTGGAACGATTTCCGGCACGCGAACTGTTGCTGCAGTTTCGGGCATAGCCGCCTTCACAACCCTGCAAATCGATAAAGCGGGTTCTGGCTATACGCTGCTTGCCTCTGCAAGTGGATTGGTCTCAGCAACGAGCCAGACCTTCAGTATTACTGCCGGAACTGCAACAAAATTTGCCTTTACGTCGCAACCGGCAAATACGAGCGCTGGCGTAATATTAGGACCTGCGGTGAAGGTTTCCATTCTTGACGTAAACGGTAATGTCGTAACGACTGCGACAAACCCGGTTACTATCGGCTTCGGCACAAATCCAGGAAACAGCACGCTGGCAGGAACGACAACGGTCAATGCGGTTGGGGGAGTGGCAAGCTTTTCTGACCTTTCAATAAACAACTCTGGAATCAATTATTCCCTCACTGCCGCTGGCGCGCTTACAGGGGCTACGAGCGCAGTATTTACAGTATTCGGACCACCCCGCGTTGCAACGGCCGCAGGTGCGTCACCGACTACGGTTACCGGAACCACAACACTGCTGACGGTGCTTGGCGCGGACGACTCGGGCGAGGCAAATGTTTTTTATACTTGGTCAACGACGGGTGCCGCGCCAGGGCCGGTACAATTCAGTCCAAACGGCACAAATGCAGCGAAAACCTGTACGGCGACGTTCATCAAGTCCGGAACATATTCGATTCAGGTTGCGTTAACCAATGCGCAATTACAGAGCACTGTAAGCATGGTATCGGTGACGGTTAATCAGACTCTTGGATCCGCGATTGTTACTCCGACCCGTGTCAACGTAGTACTTAATAGCACCCGGCAATTCGCCGTGACCGGATTTGATCAGTTCGGAGTGCCGATGTCCGTACAGCCGTCGTTCACGTGGGCGGGCAGCGGTGGCGGCTCAATTGGAACCTCAGGGCTCTTCACTGCAGGTAGCGCGGCAGGCGGACCCTATAGCATCACTGCTACGAGTGGTACTGTAAGTGCCAGTGCCCAGTATACAGTGGGGACGGCTTTGTCCATTGTGGGACTCACAGGCACCATATCAGCAGACACAACGTTATCGGCTAACAACATCTATCACGTCACGAACAGTGTGATTGTCGCCGCAAACGTAACTCTAAGCATCCCAGCCGGAACGATTTTGAAGTTCGATCCTGGCGCAATCATGATTGTAAACGGAACCCTTTCCGCACTTGGAACAAGTGCGAACAAGATTTATTTCACAAGCTGGAAGGATGACACCGTTGGCGGTGATTCGAATGGCGACGGTTCGATTACTGTTCCTGTTACTGGCGATTGGGGTGCCATCCTGCCAGGAGCGGGCAGCGTATTTACTCTTTTGTACTGCGAGATCCGCTGGAGTGGTGGAACCGGGTACTGGACGCAAGGCGGCACTGACGCGGCAATAAATGCCGGATATGTGTCCGTTGCCGATATCGAAAACTGCGTTGTGGCTAATTCGAAAAGCAGAGGCATCGCGATTCAATACGGCTCTCCGCTTTCGAAGACCTGGACTGTTAAAAACAACATTGTCTCAAACAGTGGACAGATCGGCATCATCGTGGGCGGCGATCCCAACCCGGTCATCACTGTTTCAGGAAATGTGCTCAGCAACAACACAGATGTTGGTCTCTATGTTCCGTTTTATATTGACATATCGACAAACGTGTACACCGGGCTGAACGGCCTTGGCAATGTTGTTCGGTTATCTAACAGTACTCAGTTGCAGAACGTCACGTGGAAAACGCCAGCGGGAAGTATCGGATACTACCTTGATGTCGGACCAACAATTCCAGCCGGAAAGACCCTGACAATATCCCCTGGAACAATTGTGAAGATCCGACCGGGAGGCGGCTTTAACGTTTATGGAACGTTGATTGCAAATGGAACCGCCGCTAATCACATTTACTTTACCAGCACCCGCGATGATGACGCGGCGGTCGGCCGAAAACCGCCAACTGAGACAATTGCGGCAGCACCCGGAGACTGGGGAGGCATCTCTGCTTTGGGCGGAAGTCATCTTCAAGTCCAGTATTGCGAGGTCCGATATGGCGGAAGTCTAAATCTATATTCGGCAGAAGGCGCAATTGCAGCATTCGGCCCGGCCTTCCTGGATGTTGAACACTGCGCACTTTTCGCCGCAAAGGATCGTGGCATTTATGCAACCCCGGACACGGCAAATCCGACATCCTGGACGATTCAGAATAATACGATTAGAAGCAACGGTACGTATGGCGTTGACCTTAGATATAACGTCAACCTGACATTGTCGTTCGCCGGAAATCTAATTCAAAATAATCAATTGGCCGGTATTTACATGTCGCCGGATATCGATGTCAGCGCCAATACATTATTAGGAAACGGACAAGGTAATGCTGTGCGAATCGCTCCCGGCTACTTAGGCAGAAGCGTGACGTGGCAAATGCCAGCCAACGCCAACGCGCTTTTCCTGGAAAGTTACGTCGTAGTGCCAGCGGGGTTAACGCTGACAGTACAGCCAGGAACAGTCGTTAAAGGAAATGGTGCTGGTTCCGATGTCGATGTCTACGGAACTCTCGTCGCAGTCGGAACTGCATCCAACAAAATCTATTTTACGAGCGCCAAGGACGATGCGCTCGGCGGCGACACCAATGTTGACGGAGGAACAACCCTTCCGGCAAGGGGTGATTGGATTGGCGTTTACTGCCGAGCCAACAGCAACGAAACAATAAAGTACTGCGAGATTAGATACGCAGGGTATTATTGGGGAGGCGCCCTTATCGCCAACGAAAGTCCAGTTAACTTTGATGTTGAAAATTGCACTATTACTGATTCCTCATCCGCAGGGATTCTCGGAGACCCTTCGCGGAATGGTTACATTTGGACCATCAAAAACAATTCGATTAAGAATAATACCGGCAACGGGATAAAACTTACAAACAACAGCGTTTTTGTCGTGATAACCCTCTCTGGCAATGTCGTATCAAACAATGCAGGCACAGGTTTTTACATATCGCCAGACGTTGATGTCAGTGGTAATTCCATGTTCGGAAATGGACAAGCCAACGCAGTGCAAATCATGTCTGCACAAATGAGCAGGAGTGCAACTTGGAAACCACCATACGGAGCGAATGTTTACAGCGTAGACTCGACCATCACCATTCCGGCGGGGATGACACTGACCATAACTCCTGGCAGCATAGTGAAGATAGCGCAGGGAAATTTCAACGTAGCCGGATCGCTAGTGGCGTTGGGCACATTGGGCAACAAGATTTACTTCACAAGCAGCAAAGACGATAGCATTGGTGGCGACACGAATGGAGATGGAAGCACCACTTCGCCGGCCCCGGGAAACTGGAACTACATTTACTGCTATAATGGGTGCGTCGTCCAATTGTCTTATTGCGAAGTGCGTTACGCAGGCACGACCGGAGCCGCTATCTATGGCGCCATTGGACAATCGGTGCTCAGTGTACAAAATAGCGTCATTGCCTATTCTGCGTCGAACGGTATCAACGGAAGTTCGACTGCGTCAGCTAATACACTAAAAAATAATTCACTTCAATTTAATGCTGGTGCGGGGCTTTACATACCGCCAGATACGAATGTGTCTTCGAACACATTCGTGCAAAATGGCTTGGGTAATGCAGTGCGTGTCATGTCAGCAACATTGGCAAGCAATGCGACCTGGCAGACGCCGATCGGAACTAGGGTGTACTACCTCGAAGGCAGTGTCGTAACCCCTGCCGCCAATACGCTCACGATTCCGGCTGGGACCGTGGTGAAGTTGGGGTCAGTATCGACTCCTCTTTTGGATGTATACGGAACTTTGACTATCAACGGTACTTCAAGCAATCGCGTTTACCTAACCAGTTTGAAAGATGATACGGTCGGCGGCGATACAAACGGAGACGGCAACGTAACCACTCCTGCTGCCGGCGACTGGGGAGGTCTCTACTGTCGTACCGGGGCTGCGCTTCAATTATTTTACTGCGATTTGCGCTACGGAGGGCTACTATATGGCGCCGTTGTGCAGGCTAACACTGCTCCGCTGACACTGGATATTGAAAACTGTACCATCTCTGATTCCGCCAGTATAGGCATTACTGTTAGTCCAATCGGCGCACAGCAAATCTGGAAAATCATTCAGACATCGGTGACTCGATGTGTCGGGAGTGCCTTGAATTTTCCAAACGGAGAGGGTGCAACACTGCCGGTTATGTACGGCAATACATTTTCTAATAATACGCGTTACGGTTGCGAATTTGGGAACACAAGTACGCTACTGAATACCAATATTCCAATCGGCAATACTCTGGGCGGCGCATATTCCAATGGCATCGCAACCGACATGCGGTTGTGTTGGTGGGGTGACTTGTCCGGACCCAATGCGGGTGCAGGAACAGGAGCTGGATCAACGGTTACTGGCCAGGTTAACTACAATCCCTGGCGCAAGGCCCTTGCTCCAGCCACACCGCTTATCCATTCGGCGGCATTCGATTCCAATACTTTCGACGCTGGAAACGGTACCGTAAAAATGACTGCCCAATTCGACGAGGCAACAAACTGGAACTTAACCGTGCTGGACAGCTCAGGATCAACAGTTATTCGGACGTATTCGGGATCTGGCACATCCTTAAGCCAGACTTGGGATGGCAAGAACTCTGGAGGAACGGTTGTTCCCCCGGGGTTATATAAGGTGGACTGGACCGCCACATCGATTCCGAATCCTAGCCGGTTGGAGCAGTTGCGAGGCTTTGTTAATGCCAATTCGGTGTCCAGCATTGTTAACCTCACTTCACCATCTTCTAATGAGTTCATCTTACCCAACGACGTGTTGAACATTACGGGGACAATTCAGGGAGTTGCGGGCGGCGATGTAATTACTACATACGATCTTCAATATGGTTACGGCTCCTCGCCTTCAGGACTGTCTCATGTGGCTGGCTTCCCGAAAAGCTACACAGGGCCTGTTGCTGGCGGTCTTGCGACGTTTGTGGTCCCTGCCGCGGCCGACTCTTTTCTGACTCTCCGACTTACAGCAAGTACTTCGACAGGGGTATCTCGAACTTCAGAAGTTGTGTTAGCATACCTATATTCGACAACACCAGTGAACCCGACCTTCTCTCCTAACGGTGACACCGTTAAGGACTCGGCAACCGTTGGTGCCTATAGTGGGTTTGTAGCGGATTGGACAATAAATATTCTTAACAGTTCAAACGCTGTGATCCGGACTGCGACTTTGTCACGTGCGACGACGATATCTTACATATGGGACGGAAAGGACGCGACCGGCGCCATCGTACCCGACGGGAGCTATACTCTGAACTTGGTTGCAGCGAGTCCAACTAATTCCCGAACATCATCCAATACAATTCAGGTGGACAACACGCTTCCGATAGTCAGTTTCACGCACCCCTCCATTGGCGAAGTGGTTCCGACTATCACTCAATATGCGGTAACCGGAACAGCGTCCGACAAGAACATGTCCAGCTTTACGCTCGATTATGGTGTAAGCGCGAGTCCATCGAGTTATATTCTTATTGCAACGAGTACTTCGTCCGTCACCAATGGGCTATTGGCATTATGGAATACATTATCCCTCTCGACAGGCACATATACATTGCGCCTGCGCGCCACAGATCAAGCGGGTAATTTAAGCACGGTGTCTCAGACGGTTCAGGTCGATCGCATCAATTTTTCTAATGTAATTCTTGCCTTTGGTGCTGAATTTGTTCCGGCGACCGGTAAAACCGGCACAATTACATTCACAGTGGACAAGCCGGCAACGGTCGTTGCCTCGATTTACTCGGTCTCCTGGACGCTTGTATCGAGCTATGCAGCATTCATGCAATTTAATAACTCAGTAATCGGATCGACTCCTGTAAAAACCATTTCGACGACGCTCGCTGCAGCGGGAACTACAACGCTTACGTGGGATGGGCGCACGAGTAGCGGAGCATTAGTGCCCGACGGATGCTATATCGTCACGCTCGCTGGCTCTCAGACAACGTCAACCCTTGTTGGCTGGTACAATCCTTCATACTACGCCACGTTAAATGACGTCAATAACGCGAGTGCGTTTTTGACTCCGCAAAATATCCAGGTACCACCTACGTTCAGTCCTCAAGCTGGTATACCGTTGATGGAGACCTATTCACTTTCTGTTCCGGCATTTGCTTCTATCGATATACGCCAGCATGGATTGGGTCAGGCGACGAGTGGAATGGGTTACCTCGTATCAGGGAGTCCCAGATCTGCCGGCAGTCACACCGAAATCTGGGATGGAGTTGACCCGTACGGAAATTTCCCGGTAGCCAACGGATCGTTCTCGTTTTTACAGATTTTCGTTCCTGCACCCAAAAATGCAGTGATCGTTAATAATGCCATAAAAATAACATCGCTTAGTGCAGATCCATACCGGATCTACCCCCTGCTCAATCAGGTGACCACGATTTCATATACTCTTTCGCGCGCCTGCAATGTCACTATCAATGTTAAGGATCCAAACGGCAATCTGACAATGTCGGTTCTGTCTAATGTAACCCAATCTGCCGGCGCACAAAGTTTGCAGTGGGATGGCACTCACAACGGTTTGATGTTTGTATCAACAGGCATTTACAAACTGGAAGTTTCCGTCCTCGAGCCAAGTACAGGGATTACCTCCACTGCCCATACGTTTGTGCAGATTTTCAGATAATTGGAAAGGGTACATGGACGATTGGCGCTGTCTTCCAATGCGTGTCGAGCTCTTGTTGAGATACGCGATTGCCTTCCTTTTGAATGTTTCGCTGATCGTGGCACTTAACGCCGGCGGCCAGGAAGAGTCGGCATCGACAGCCGATCGTTCCACGACAGCGAAGCCGTTGTCTGGCAAGATCGCATTTGTCGCCTTGACTGACAACTTCTGGCAGATTTGGGTTTTAAGTTTGAGCGACGGCGACGCCCATCAAATTACACGCACCCCTGTCGATAAGCACACCCCTTCGTGGAATAACTCCGGCGATAAAATTATCTACCGCACGAATGAAGGCATGCTCGAACGGGCTTCGACCACAAACGGTCAGATCGAGGACCTTGCTCCATCATTGGGGTTTCTTGTCGATCCCAAACTCTCGCCTTCTGGAAAGAGGATGGTTTTTTCGCGCTTCCAGCCAGACCCGCCCGATAACACCGACTTATTCGTGTATTCTTTCGAGACGCATGGTCTGATCCAGCTCACAAGCGACCCGGTACTCGAATATGAGCCTGCCTGGTCGCCCGATGAGACCAAAATTGCTTTCATAGCAGGTAGAGGGCGAAAGGGTCGTCACCTTAAGATTATGGACGCCAATGGAAAAAGCGTCCGAACTCTGCAGGATAGTCCTGCGGACGAAATGTTGCCGTCGTGGTCACCGGATGGACAGTGGATCGTTTTTGCATCAAGCTTGTCGGATGATTATGAGATTTGGCGTGTTCAGCCCGATGGACAACAACTTCAACAATTGACCCATTCGCCAGGATTGGACACTGCGCCTTGCTTTGCGCCGGACGGATCACGAATTGCCTTTGCGTCGAATAGAGACGGTCGGCTGCGAATTTGGTGTATGAAGCCGGACGGTACCGACTGCCAGCCACTGAGTTCCGAAACGATCGCTGCCCGCGACCCGGCCTGGTGGCAACCAATTGCTCCCGAACATAAGTCCAGTAAATCAGCGCCCCCTGCGGAGCCGAATGTGCCAGAGCCGAAGATCAGGGAGAACAAATGATGCGGCTCAAATACGATATTTGTACAGTATTCTTGATTGCTCTCTCTGTGACATTCGCGATCCAGATCGTTTGTCAGACCGCAAGCGCTGAAGAGCAGCAGAATTCGCAGCAGGATCTTGTGAAGCTAACCCTGCAGGCAAAATCATTCAACCCGCGCGAGATTCAAATCGGAAAGGACGAGCACTGCGAAATCTCTTTCAATCTGAATAAGTCCGCGCATATCAAACTGACGATCCTGGACTGGGACAACGAGTCCGTAGCTGTTCGCGAGCAAGACTTGGAGGCTGGAGATCGCAAATTTGAATGGGATCTCAAATTTTCCGGCCGCGAAGCTTTCGATGGACCGTACATGTATCGATTGGAAGCGACGGATGAAGTTCAAGCGCGGTCGGTCTACGATCCTGGGTTTTCGGACGGAATGACGCTTATCGATCGCCCTCTGATCACCATGGATTCAAAGACAGGCGAGGTCAAATACAACCTGCCGCGCATGGGAATGGCTCGCCTTCGAATTATGAGAAGACCGGCTCTTCTGGTCCGTACACTTCAGGATTGGACCCCGCACCTTGCCGGCGACCATTCAGTCACGTGGGATGGCAAAGACCAGTCCGGCCATGAAATTGCCATGAATGATCCGCAGTTATTCGCTACTGTTCTCGCCTACTCTCTTCCGGAAAACGCCTTCCTGATCACTGGAACGGGCCGGACGAAACCTCCACGGGGTGTCAAAGCTCAGCAAGCATGGCGCTCCAATCCAGTTCTGCTTCGCAAATATTTTCTAGCGGGAATTCCGCGCGAGCAGAACCGCGATCCCATCCTCAAGTTGACATGCCTGTCCGGTGACGGGTCCAAAGAACTATCTGAGCCGCTTGAAGTTTCAAGTGCTGTCAAAATCCGCATGTTGGTCAATCCGAACGAAGTGAAATATCTGGAAGACGAACGCTTCGAGATCTGCCATTTTATCGATGGCGTTTTTGTCTCCGAAGACGAGGACGGGACCGCTCCATACACGTTTGGCCTGCGTACGGATGGGCTCAACACAGGCCCGCATTTGCTCAGCGTCATGCTCATGACCACAGCCGATCACGTAGGAATGGCCAGCTTGCCATTTACGCTGAAGCCCAAGTCCGAACCGGAAAGCTCAAAAGTTGAACAAAAGGGAGAACGTTAAATGTATCGTATTCGTTTGAATTCGTGGCAGGCACAGGCCATCGGATACCTGATCACAATTTGTATTGTGGTTCAGCCTTTTGTTGTATTGTTGTCCGGTCAGCCCGCACGTGCGGAGTCGTCGGTCCTGGCAATCCCACTCGATTTGTCGTCGCACGGTCCTCGAATTTCGGTCGCTCCAACTGGCGACGCGACAGCCTCCATTGATTCACGTGGCAACTCGTCGCCGCGGGCCAACAGTCCGGTCGATCCTTTCACTCCAACCAATGGATTAGACCCCTTTCAACGTCCAGAGGACAATCTTTCACCTCATTTCAACTCCAAGGCATGGCACCATCCGGAACCCAACGCCAAGCGCGAAACGGGAGCTTGTGTTTATAACAATATCGGCATTGGCGACTCCGGGTCTTCGACTGGCGGTGGAGGCGGCGGTGGCGGATCGGTCCAGCCTCTGAGCCCATGTCCCTTTTGTGCAGGCGACCCAATTGTTTTGTCCAATGGCGAATTCAATAATAGCGAAACCGACCTGTACATTCCCTGTCGCGGATTGCCGATCGAGATTTCGCGCACGTACCGGAGCCGCCAAGAAGCGCCTGGTATCTGGGGCTATAACTGGTTCTTCAATTACGATTCAAGGATGTACTTGGACGAAAAGCTCAACGCATGGGTTGTACAACCGGGAACCGGTCGACTCGAACAATACAAATGGAACGGGACGAATTATATCTCGCCCGACATGTACTTTGACACTCTTGATCCAGTAAACAGGAACAAGATCACCAAAAAAGACGGTAGCTATTTGCTTTACGATAGTTTCGGTCGTTTAAGCGTCATGGGCGACAGGTTTGGCAATACGCTGACGTTTGACTACGATCCTGCTGGCCGCCTGCCGCTGACAGGCACATCTGTTTTCTTTAAATACATTTCAGTCGGAGTTATAGGGTATGTCTGGCACATGACGTCCATAAAGGACTCATACGGTCGCGTCGTTTCGATCGCTTATTATGACTCCACGGCCGGTTACAAGGCGGGCCACGTCAAGTCGGTGACTGACTTTCTAGGAAGAACTGTAACCTACGATTACGATACCGACGGCAATCTCATTTCGGTAACATCGCCGAGCACGACGGATTATCCCACGGGAAAGACCACGAAATACACGTATTCCAGTGGCTTACTGGATGCAACCGGCCTCCTCGATCCGGACCGCAATCATAATCTGCTCACAATAACCGCTCCCAACGAAGTCGTAAATGGTGGTGGCCCATACCTGACTAATGTTTACGATGGACTCGATCGTGTAACGCAGCAAACTTTTGGCAGTGGCAGATTTAACTATCAGTATACGAGTACGTGGCCCAGCGGAATGACCAAGACGATCACGGTGAGGGACCGAAACAACAACCAGACAGACTACGCGCTGGATGCAATTGGCAATAGAACGTCAATGATGCAGTATACCGCATACGGAAACTTTACGACCAACTATACCTACACCTCTGGAAGCAATCTACTAACCTCCGTTACGTATCCTCTGAACAATGGTATAAAATACACCTACGATGGGCTTGGGAATGTCAATTCTACCCGCGTAAAAACAAGCATGACTGCGGCAGATGGCCCCACCGATCTGATTACTTACATAGAACACGAGCCCCTTTTCAATCAGCCTAAACGCACTGTCGACCCTGCCGGAAATGTGTGGATCAATTATTTCGACTACGAAGAAGCGCATGCGCTGACACCACCCGCGGCTGAAGGTTTTGACTGGACCTACAATGCGGCAAATGCAGGGATGGGAGACTTGAATGGCGACGGGCTTACATCCCAGGCAACAGGTGCTGTCGTTCTTCGAAAATTTCTGGGCCCGGACGACGGTCCCAACGACACCGTTACGACAAATAATGGCGTGCGCCTGGGACAGCCTGCCCTTCAGACTATACAGAGCTCCTACGTGTACAATAATTACGGCCAAGTCGTATCGACGACCGACGCACAGGGCATTGTGACACATTGCGATTACTTTCCACAAAATGATCCGGACGGTGGACCCAATTCTGTCCCGGGCCAGACCAATATTTCGCCCACCGGTTATCTCAAGGACATTATTCGCGATTTCGGTACCGGCAAGCTTAACAACACTACCGCCTATACCTACGACCCGGTAGGAAATGTTACCAGTGTCACTGATCCACGCGGTCTTAAGACCACGTTCACCATCAACGCTCTGAACCAGGTCACCAACATTGATTCGCCGATCATTACGCTGAATGGCGGCCACACCGCGATATACGAGACTCAATTACTTTACGATTATAACAACCGGGTCTCCAAGCGCAGGGTTCACAACATCAACGAAATCGGCGCGGCTGTTACTACGCACGAATGGATTGAAACGTCTTACACTTACGATTTACTCGATCACGTTCTTTCTCGCACCGACGATATAGGACCAGACCCAAACAATCCGGCGCAGATGCTGCGCCGTACGACCAGTTATCAATACGACAACAACGAGAACCTGATTCAAGTAACGTTGCCGCAGGGCAACGTGATGCAGTACTTCTACGATGCGCGCGATCTGCTGATGAAGATCATTCGCGACCCAAACCTTAATCAGCCCAACCCTGTCGTCGCCACGACGACGATGATCCGCGACGGCAATTCAAATGTCTTGAGCGTTACCAACCCGAACAATCATGCCAGCACTTTCAGTTACGACCTCTATGGCCGCGTGACCGCAGCCGCCGACACACAGGGCAATACCGCTACACGGACGTACGACAATAATTCAAACGTCCTTTCGGTAACCGTTAAAAACGCAAGCAACGCAGTGCTGGCCATGAGCAAAACCGATTACGATGAGCTCAGTCGGCCCTATGCCGGCCATCGCTGGATCAGCGGTGCGACCGATGCGACGGGGGTCTATCTCAATTCAACGATACTCTACGATAAAAATTCACGCGTCACGAAAGCCACCGACAGCAATAATCACTCGGCCACAATGCAATATGATAATCTCGGACGCGTCAGTCTTGCCACCGATGCGTTTGGAAATACCGTTCAGCCAACCTACGACCCAAATTCTAATGTGACCAAGACAGTCACCACCGAGCTCCAGCCTGGAACCCCTAGTTCAAAGACATTTACGCGAGGTGCTGCGTTCGATGAGATCGATCGCGTTGTCTCAATGCGTGATCAGGGTCCAGATGGCATTTACAACAACACCGATGACCGGATTGCCGCAATCAATTACGATTCGAGAGGCAATCCCACTACTGTCGTCGATCCGAAGGGCATCGTTTCGCAGGCGATTTTTGATGGCTTAAGCCGCCGGACGCAGACAAACCACGATGCAGCGGGAGTGAATATCCAGACTCAGTACGAATACGATTTGAATTCCCGGATTGTGCGCTACACCGGCATTCGTAACAATGCCGATGCGCCGGCGCAGTTTCACACGACCTATTTTGCCTTCGACAACCTGGATCGTTTGACGCAGACACTCTATGCCGACGGAAAGACGACGTCTCAAACCTATGACGCCGTTGGTAACGTAAAGACCGCAACCGACCAGAACGGCTCAGTCGCAACGTTCACTTACGATACGCTTGAGCGCTTGACAAATGTGTCCATCGCCCGTGCAACCGGCGTGGTCGGCACGACGATTCGAACATACGGCTATGACGGTCTGTCACGGGTCACGTCTGCAACCGATAATAACGATCCGTCCGATCCGGGTGGCTTCACCGAATGTGATTACACCTACGACGGTCTCTCGAGAATCCTGACCGAAGCGCAGAAATATGGTCCCAGCGGCACTCCGACGGTTAATAAGACGGTGACGTACTCTTTCACAGACGGACAACTGACACCGGATGTTCAAAACTTAAATAGCATCGCTTATCCCGATGGCACCGTCTCCCGTTTTGGGCACGACGTACTCGATCGAGTCACCAATGTTTATTATGGTAACAACACGACCAACACGCTGGCTGCATTTACGTATGCTGGATTTAATCGCACGGTCAGCCACCAGAATTACACCGGATCAGCCGCCCCACTGGCGATCGGCGCGATGAGCGTGACCTACGACGGCCTGAAGCGTGCAGCGTCTGTCTATAATCTGTTGCAGGGCGGCGGTCAGTTGGCCAGTTTCGATTATGGATACGACAAGGCCGACAATCGTGTCTATGCAAAATTCATTCATAAGAGCGGAACTGGTGAAATTTACCGTTACGATTCCAGTTATCGTGTCAACGAAGCATACTACGGCGCATCCGCTGGAGACATTAGCAGCGCGATTACTGCTGTGACTGCCGGATCCGATCCCGCAGCCCCCAGCGCCTACGCAGGCAAGGGCGTGTATTCGTTGGACAATCTGGGCAATCGTAACACCGTGACGACTGCGGGAGTCAATGGGGCTAGCCCCGTCACTACATCCTATTCGAGTAGCCAGGCATCTACCGATTACAAGATGAACCGGATTACATCCATCGGCTCAGTCGCCGAATTGTACGATGCCAATGGAAATCAGACGGATGACGGAACCTACACTTATAAGTATGACGCATACAATCGTATCGTAACGGTTACACGCAAGTCAGATTCGGCGGCAATCGCAGCGTATAAATACGACGCCAATGGCCGCCGCGTGCGAAAGACAGTGACCAACTTGGCCGCTAGCCTGAACGGTACGACGCACTACACCTATCAGGGCGCCATGACGCTCGAAGAGTATACCGTCACCAATCCTGGTGCAGGGGAGACGCTGGCCGAATCGGTACGCTACATCAACGGCCGTGGCATCGACGAGCGTATCGTCATGGAACGCAACAACATGGCCGCCGTCGTCGGGACGGGAACGAACGTCGACTTCCAGCGTTTCTACTACTACACGGACGGGCTTGGTTCCGTGCGGGCCGTCACATGGCTGCAACCTGGAACGAATTCGGAGCAACTCATTGAACGTGTCGATTACGACATCTACGGCAAGGCAACCCTTACGAACTGGGGCGCAGACAGAGTCTTCGGAACTTCAGACGATGGCACCACTTCGACGTCATTGGTTGGTAATCCGTTCCTGTTCACAGGGCAGAGATACGATCCTGAGACAGGCAACTACTACTATCGAGCGAGATACTATTCGCCAACCGCTGGAAGATTCCTGTCACAGGACCCGGCGGAGTATGTTGACGGCGCGAATATGTACGAATACGTCGGAAGCGGACCATTGAATTACACCGACCCGGCTGGCCTGTCCAAGCGCAGCAATACGTCTGCAGCACACCCGGCAAAGCAGTACGCAAAACGCTATGGAAAATTCAATTCGGAATGGGGCGACAACATTCTAAATGCAGACTATCGTTCCATGGCAAGTGACTCGGATTTGCTCGATCTCGAAGCAATCGCCCTAGCCAATCACGATAACGTCGCGTTAAGCTCGATTGACTGGGAAATCCATCTTCGCAAGAATGCGGACGAACAACACCGACAGACGATGTCGCAGGTCGCGCGATACCGCCCGGACACTCCGATGACGGCAGGTGATGTAGCAGGTGCCGTCTGGTCGAGAACGACAAAACCGTTTGTAAATGCGTACAATCATGTCGCACATCCAATTAATAGTATCAATGCCGACATCAAGAGCTTCAATAATACTGTTGACAGCTTCCTTGATCCAAACAATTGTCCGCGTGCCCTCGGAAGTTTGTTGCCAGGACTGAGTTCCGTTCTTCATGCGGAAGATGTTGGAGCAAACTGGAACGTAACCAGTAACGAAGACAATTTGAATGCTTCCGTAGACTTAACCGGACACATCATTGCGGATGGATTTGCTATTGGAGGCGCACTAACAAGCATCCTTGCTCGTACTGGTTGCCCGCTTAACGTGTGTTTTACGGCAGGAACTCTCGTCCTTACTCCGGAGGGCAAGGAGCCTATCGAGAATATTCGCGTTGGTGATCGCGTCATTACAAAGCCAGAAGGCGAGCAGGACAGCTCCACCGAAGTTGATCCAGATACGTGGCGTTTAGTCCGGCTGCGAATGCCGAATTCAGAAGCGGCGTGGGATATTATGGATATTGAAGTGTTGAAACTGCTTGGCGACATCAGCAGGCTAGGGTGGAAAGAGGGAGAAAAAACCTTTGTCAACTTCGAGGAAATGGATGCGCGAGGAACTGCGACCATTACCTCGATAACCTCGTGTCCGAAGATCAAATCAGGTGTAGGTCGGGTCGTCTTAAAGACAGTAACCCACCTCAACGGAACGGTATTACAACTACATCTTGACGGTGTTGAGAAACTACTCGAGCCAACCACTTATCACAAATTATTTTCCGCAACTGCCGGAACTTGGGTTACTGCCGGCAAATTGAAGATTGGCGACGAACTGACTACGAGAAGTGGAAAGATCAAGGTGCTTAACGTTCAGCCCAGGCCGGGCATTTTTCGAGTTTACAATATGGAAGTTGAGGGAGACCACCAGTATTTTGTTTCTAATGGTGAGGTGCTTAGTCATAACAATGATTGTCTAATTCGACAATTGACCAGTATGGAGCAAATGGCCAGTGAGGGCGAAGTGATGGCGGGCGGGAAATCAGGGGTGCCCTTCCGAGATGCACCGCGTATAGCGGCAGAATATGGCGGTGACCCTGCGGACTGGGTGAAGAAAAACAGCAAGACAGGTCTAACTAGACAATTTCCAAATTCGCCCTATACACAGCAAATTGAAACTCATTGGGTTGAAAACCTAAAAACTGGCCAGCGAGTAGAGATGAAAACGAAAATTGTGCCAGATCCACCCAAAGCACCGGCGACATTTAATGACCACGGAGCGGGGATATAATGCGCGTTAAATGCATATCCAAATACCCTTCATCTGCCGAAATAGCATTGATGAGGAATTTCTACAAGAGCCAGGAATTCTCACTTGCCATCGGGTACGAATATACCGTTCTTGCAATGAGCTTTCTTTACGATTCAAATGTATATGGGGATTGTTGTACAATTCAGTACTGTCATGGAGACCGACTCGCCCAAGCCCCCCTCTGCCTTTTTGAGATCGTTGATGCCCGCACTTCCAAGTATTGGCTAGTCAAAAGAGGAAGCGGACAAAACGTATTCCTTTGGCCTGAGCCCTTCTTTCGAGAGTTTTTTCATGACGATCTTTCCGAAGGAGATATGCACGCATATGAAGATTTGCAAAAGATCAGGTCCCTGCTCGAGACTGAATTCACGGTTTGAGCAAAAGACTTTCTGAGCTAACAAAGTTGCCTCAATCTTAGAGAATTGTGTCTCGGTCCTACGTGTGTAACCCACTTGACTCTTGTGCGTCGCACCGTCAAAACTTCTACGTGAACCGTTTGATGCTCATTCCAACGCTTGTCGTCTTGTTGTTTTGGGTACCGCCCAACGTTGTATCTGCAGAAATCACAGTCGATCCGCTGGACCAGTCCGAGTCTCTCCCCGGTCTCCCCCGCCTCACAAAATTATCAGATCGCATCTTCACCGGCTACGAACCGACCGGAAACGCAGGTTTCGACAGCCTGCAGAAGCTCGGCATCAAGACGATCGTCAACGCAGATGGCGCCACGCCCGACATCGACGCGGCCAAAGCCCGCGGAATGCGTTACATTCACATCCCTTACGGCTACGATACTGTTCCGGACGAGGTTCAAAAGGCCATCTGTAAAATCATCAAAGAATGCGACGGCCCCTTCTACTTCCATTGCCACCACGGACAACACCGTGGCCCCGCCGCCGCCGCCATCGCGCTGCGAGCCGACACGGGTTGCGACGCTGAGACGGGGCTCGCCGTGCTCACCAGGTGTGGCACCGGGAAGGACTACAAGGGTCTCTGGAAGTCAGTCGGCGAGTTCAAGCCTCCCGGCAAAGATGAACCTCTGCCGGAGCTCCACGAAATCTCAAAGGTCAACGACCTGCCGCAGGCGATGGCCCGAATGGATCGTGTGTGGGACAATGTCATTCTGCTGCAGAAGTCGGATTGGAAGCCGCCGGCGGACCATCCCGATCTCTCGGCCGAGCATGAGGCTTTGATTCTTGGCGAGAGCCTTCGAACCATCGCTCGCCTCAATGTCGAGAAGGATCAGAAGCAGGACATGTGGCTGCGCATGAAGGAGACCGAATCGTTCGCTTTTCATCTGCGCGACGCGCTGAAATCGGGTGATACGAAGCAGGCCAACGAAAGGTTTCACGCGATTGAGAACAACTGTATGAACTGTCATTCCCTTTATAGAAATAATATCAAACGCCAGATCGCGACCGAAAAGAAAGAATGATCAACGCAGCATTTCTTTGATGGTCTGCACGTACGTCGCCACATCCTGTACCCCGGCAAGCTGTCGTGACACGGAGGTCCCAACGCGCGTGATCACGACGGTCGGGGAGGATCCGACTGACAGCCTGGCGCCCAGTCCCACGTCTTCGCGAATGATGGCCTTCGCGGCTTTGATGTTCTCAACGGACAGCAAGGTGTCCTTCTGATTCTGTAATCCTTCGACGGAGGCCAGCACTGCGCTCGGATCGCCCGACGCCTTCCACTCCTTCTGCGCCGCAAACAGCTTGCCCTTGAGTTCCATGAAGCGCCCTGCCCCACCCGCTCCCAACGCCAGAAACGCCGCCTGCCAGCCGATCGGATGGCCCTCGAGAAGGAAGATGTGGTAGGTGGTACGAATGCTTTCATTCTGCGAGTCAAGCGCGTTGACGACATCGGGCCAGAGCGTTTCCAGTTTAGCACAGTTGGCGCATTGAAAGTCGATGAAGATATCAATTTGCACGAGCGGTTTGTCAGTCCCAATCGATTTCGAATTTCGCATTCGATCGACGATGGGTCGACTCGGATCAAATACGACTTCAGGCCGGTAGATCGAGGGCGCGGCTGCTCGTATGAGCGGATCGGGAGCCGCCTGATTTTGAATACTTCGATGACTGATGGAAAGTGCTGCAAGAGCAAAGGTGACTCCCCCCAACGAAGCGCCGATCTTTTTTAACGGTGGCGCATCAAAGCGGGCGAATGTGTAGCCAAGCAGCAGAACTCCGACCAGTGCGGTTGCGACGCACAACAGGCACCAGCCATGAATGACTGCCGCCTGTACCCAAATCAGATAGAAATGCGCGCCAACGATAACGCTGGTCGTAAGAAGCAATGCGAGTACTGAAAAACTTCGCCGCGTCACCAGGGCCGCTGCTATCGCATATCCCGCAATACCGGCCACCGCGACCGGTATGCCGAAAACAGTCCCATACAGTGCCCATCGTGGATCTTCACACGTCCGGCTCCCGCATAGTCCCCAATGATACTGTTGGTCCAGCAGGCTAATACCGCTCAGAATCGCGCCAGCACTGGCGAGAAAGCATGCCCACTTGGGTCTGCTGCGAGTACCAGACGTCGAATTTCTGTTGGCATTCGTGCTCATTTGAATGATAAAATTGTGTCGCAGAATCCATTGGAATCAATGCCGTTCCGGCCGTCCTTGAAGACTTTCTCGGTGAACGGCTTCGCGTCCATCCAAGCGGCGGTGGATCGGATTTCGGGAAGGCGTGCGCGGCGCGCTGAACAGAGCGATTACGGTGCTGCAGGCGATCTGAGCTTAATGCGCTAAGCTGGTATCAATTTTCCTGATCAATGCGAAAACTAATTCGTCACGGCTTGATCATTGCTGCGTCAGAACCGCTCTTACCTTATCGCCAATGAGTCCGGGCGTGAACGGTTGCGCAAGGAAGGACTTGCCTTCGTCCCATACGCTATGAAGAACAACGGACTCCCCGGTATGCAGATTGACGAGGCCGGACAATGCCGCCGCCACTCCGATTCCAAGAAAAAACACTAGCGTGTCTAGGTACCGCAGGACGGGGTGTCATTGCTCAGTGGCTGCGAACCGTTTTATAGATCGACAATCGCCAGACGGGCATGGCCGAGCGCTACTTTGCGGTCTTTGGCGAGCCAATGCCCAACCGATTCCGGCCCACGGTGTTTCAATTTGGCCGTGCAGCGGCGCAACTCTTCAAACGATACATTTGATGACGGCGCGAAGCTCGCAAATATTCCGCACATAGGTCCTCCATCAGTGAGTGTGCCTTACTGGCTTTTGCATGCGCGCGAGGAAAAAGCTCCCGCCGTACGTCCGCGAGATGTCTATCTTGGCGAAATCTGCAAGTGATATCGCGCCTCGTAGCTCTTCCTGCGAGAAGCGATGGTATCCTTTCCAATCTGGTTACCTTGCAGTAAACGGTTGTAGTACAGTACCCGTATGATTGACGGTAGTTCGCGAATTGCGGACAATACTCCTGACACGCGTCCGCCCGCCATTTCCATTGCAGGTGTCGTCTCAGCGATTCGAATTCTTCTTTGAAGGGCAGGCCACCGTTACAACTAATCGTCCCTCATCAACTAAGACCCTGTGAAATTCCGCGAGCACCAGTCGGAAGCCGTCCTGGGACAATGCAAACAGTACACTCGCACAACACACTACATAGAAACTGCGATCTGCGAATGCCAGGGGTTCCTCCAGAGAAGCATGGACTTGCTCGGCCGCTGGATCCTTTTTTCGGTGTATGCGCAGTGCGGCTTCCGAAAAGTCCACCGAGACCACCGAACAGCGCTCAGCTTTCAAGAGCACTCTGGATCGCTTTCTTCGTAATTGATAGTTGGCGGTATGGCCTTGTTTTGGATTGCCAATGCCGATGTCGCCGTCTGAACGACGCCGGATGCAAGTGGATGACCCATCATTGACTTAATCGAACTAAGGCACAGTTTTTGGGCATGTTCTTTCTCGTCATGGGTTTCATCTGCTAATGAGTGATTTGGCGTCGTAGTTTGTTGATTCCACTTACGGTTATGAACTTGCCCGGCGTGTTCCCAATCGCTAGAAGTAAACAGTTATCGCTACCGCGCAAAACGTCTAATCATTGGAGATTGTATGGCGAACCAACCTTGTTACGAATGCGGCAAGATCGTGGATCAGACTGCAATGATTCAATACAGCGGCTCCTGGATCTGTGCTGACTGCAAGCCTGCATTTATGCAGAAGCTGAAGGAAGGCGTTGGCGTCACGGGTTCGCTGCATTATGCCGGCTTCTGGATTCGCTTCGCAGCGAAGTTTGTGGATGGAATAATCCTGAACATCGTTAATTACATCCTCGGGATGGTTCTGATCACCCCGATACTCGGCGCTCCCACTCAGACTGGCCCCGCTGGGGCGACAGTGGCAATGGGCGTACTCTTTACAACGATCGGAATTCAGTTTGCCGTGCAGATTGCCTATAGCACTTATTTCGTGGGGAAGTTCGGCGCGACCCCCGGCAAAATGGCCTGCAAACTGAAGGTTGTCACGCCCGATGGTGGAAATGTTTCCTACACCGTTGCGCTCGGCAGGTGCTTCGCGGAAATTTTGAGTTCCCTGGTGTTTCTCATTGGCTACATCATGGCCGCGTTTGACGAAGAAAAGCGAGCCTTACATGACCGCATCTGCGGAACGCGCGTTGTCTATTCTCAGAATCCGCAATAGTGCTGGACGACCGAAATTGACGATGAAGACGTAAATGACACGATCGCGTCAGTAGATTCGTGCGCGGTGCTCCATCAGCAGCGGCCATTGTCGCTGCTGTCATAGAAACGTTTAAGACATTCGCATGAGCGCCATCGCCTGTACTCAGTGCAAGAAGCCCCTGACATCCGAATTGTTCAACACGCCGGGGTTTTCGCGCTGCAATTCTTGTGGCGCTAGATTGAAGGTGCACGTCTTTCCAGCCTTATACCGCGCGATCCCCCGTGGCCAGGGCGGCGAAACCGTGCTGGTCGCCGAAGAGTCTACCTGCTTCTACCACGCCGAAAAGAAAGCCATCGTCCCTTGCGAAGGCTGCGGCCGATTTTTGTGCGGCCTTTGCGATATGGAAATCAACGGCAAGCATCTCTGTCCGAATTGCATGGAGCGTGGAGTGAAAAAGGGCAAGCTTGTCGATCTCCAAAACCAGCGTCCGCTGTACGACAGCATAGCACTTGCTCTTGCTACCTTTCCAGCACATTGGGATCCTAAGCTTAGAATTCCACGTGGACAAGTTGTC
>JADMIO011638318.1_pt1 | contig 91969 bp, 86 predicted proteins | sample 8958161 | NCBI WGS metagenome assembly JADMIO01 (sample SAMN16585339, study PRJNA669376) | soil metagenome | isolation source: Crop rotation soil | place: USA: Cullars Rotation, Alabama | collected 2011
CAACTTGTCCACGTGGAATTCTAAGCTTAGGATCCCAATGTGCTGGAAAGGTTGTTCCCTATGCAGTCGAGAGAGCTGGCAGAGCAGATGCTGAACGCGTCTACAACAGAAATGATGCTTTCTGCCCTGGACCAGTTTGTCGAAAAACTGATCGTAAGACAGAAGAAGATCGAATCGGCGCTCAGTTACGCAGCTTTGAAGATCAATAGCGAAAATGTGTTGGTGTCGCTGCCTGACTTGCAAAAAGAACTGTGTATCACCGAGCGCACCTTTCAGCGAATGTTTGAAAACAAGATCGGTGTGCCTCCGGCGACATACAAACGCGTTTGTCAGTTCGACGCAGCTTTTCAGCGACTTAGGAACAGACAATTCACCAAACTGTCAGACCTTGCTTATGATCACGGCTATGCCGACCAAAGCCACTACATCCGTGCATTCAAAACTTTTACCGGCATCACACCGAAGGAATATTTAAACTACCCCGGCGATTAGAATAGATTGTCGGCTCCGTTCTATTTTGCACCTCACAATCGTCAGAGATTTGCAGTAACAAAAAACACTAAAAAATGAAAAATCCAATTTATCCATGCCTTTGGTTTGATGGCCAGGCACAAGAAGCAGCAAAATTCTATTGTTCCATTTTCAAAGATTCAAAGATCACTGCCGACAACGGCATGGTCGTAACCTTTGAGGTTAAAGGCAACAAATTCATGTGCCTGAACGGAGGCCCGATGTTCAAATTCAACGAAGCGGTATCATTTGTAGTGGACTGCGAAACGCAGGACGAGATCGATTACTACTGGAATAAGCTCACAGCAGATGGCGGCGTAGAAAGTCAATGCGGCTGGCTGAAAGATAAGTACGGCCTGTCCTGGCAGATAGTACCGACAGTTCTACCAAAGCTGTTGAGCAACCCTGAAAAATCACAAGCAGTGATGCAGGCATTCATGCAAATGAAAAAGTTTGACATCGCAACGCTGGAGAACGTTTAGTTCAGATAAAAGGTAAAACACACGGCCGGATGATCTCATCCGGCTTTTTTTGTCATGGCAGGTTCATTGAAATGTAAAAAGCAACATTGTAATGGTCTGACATATGTCATATCCCCAAAAGGGGGATATTTCGAGCAATAGCTGCGGATAGATTTGGTCGCAAAAATCGTCGCATGAAAAAACTTCTATTCGTTCTGCTTTTAACCATTGCCCAACACATTAGCTACGCGCAATGGACATTACTCACCGGGAACAACTACACGGGTATAGACCTCACGGATGTATATGCCCATACCAGCAAGATCATTGCTGTAGGTACACAGTTCCCGAACTTCCAGGGTCACATTTTTCTCAGTAACAATGCCGGCTCTACCTGGGATACGATGGTAATTCCACCTGTCGGCTACTTTTTCAAGACCATTGCGTTTAAAGACGCTGATACCGGTTTCATAGGTGGCTATGGCAGCATTACCATCTGGTTGAAGACAACCGATGGCGGTCAAAGCTGGGCCTATGAATTCGTAGACACCATGAACTCAGGTATCAATGACATGCATTTCATTGACAGCAAGCATGGATATGCGTCCGGCTATGGGCCCAGCCAGTTTCAAAGTGGCATTTGCTACCGTACAGACGACGGCGGAAAAACCTGGTCTTTCCCCGATAGTACAGTGGCACCGCTGGATACCATACCATTTGACTACATCCAATTCATCACACCTGCCATAGGCTTCGGACGTCCTGACTTCCTGTTGCAAAAGGATATCCTGAAATCAACGGACAGCGGCAAGACCTGGAACATTGCCTACACACATAGTAGGGCTACAGCAACCATGCATTTCTGGGATGTAAACAGTGGCATCATGACGGACATCTCCGGAGATGTGTATAAGACCATCAATGGTGGGACAACATGGACGTTAGCAACTTCGAATGCCTTTAGCGGCGCAGCCATACTCTCCATGTCTTTCTTAGATCAGAATATTGGCGTTGCTGTTGGCGATAACGGAAAAATATTTAAGTCGATAAATGGAGGCAATAGCTGGATACAGCAAACATCCCCGACGACCAAGGTACTCAGCCGCATACGGTTCTACGATGGACGCGCCTATGTGACCGGGATGGACGGTACCATTATCAGTTCAGGTGTGCTGCTGGATGTAAATAACATTGATCCGGACGACGACATCTCCATTTACCCTAACCCTGCGGAAACCAATATCAATATCAAGTCTGTTTCCGGCCGGTTGAAAAATGCCGTTCTACATATCTATGATATGATGGGTAAGTCCGTCTATAAAGGCTCAGCAGGCAATAACACTCAAATAGATATCAGTCATTTTGCTGCGGGCAACTATGTGCTGGAAATAAAGAGCAATGAGGCTTCATATCGGAAATTGATTACCATAAAGCCGAGATAATAAACCCTTTTTTTGTTATTAAAAGAGCCGGCCGATACCGGCTCTTTTCGTTGTTGGTAGTAGATAGTACTTTTAAACTTCTAATCTCCGGTGTTATGAAGCGGTACTTCCTCATTTCCTGCGTACTTTTCAGCTTATTGAATTGTATGAACGCACAAGCAACCAACAACAAGAAAGCCTTCTCAGCCTTCGTTGATGCTATCAACAACCATGATGCAGACAAAGTGCGTGCACTTATGACGGACGACCATTCCTTCATAGATGCGCAGAACAATGAGATGAAAGGTGCAGATAAGATGCATGACGGCTGGAAGGGATATTTCAGCTGGTTCCCGGATTATAAGATAGAGGTAAACGAAACGTACGAGCACGATAATATTGTAACCGCGTTCGGCTTTGCTGAGGGCAGCTATAAAGGCGACCGGAAATATCACTGGCGGATACCTGCATCCTGGAGGGCTGTTGTAGAGAACGGCAAAATCAGGATATGGCAGGTATATGCAGACACTAAGCTACCCTTTGAATCTATACACAGGTACAATGACGATCATGGCCCGGCGAAAAACAATAGCCCTTATGTAACATCTATAGGCGGCATCTTCTTCAAGTGCAAAAATCCAAACGAAGTAAAAGATTGGTATAAAAAACATTTAGGGCTGCAAACCGACAAGTACGGAACAAACTTCGAATGGCGCCACGGCGATGACGGCAGTAAAAAGGGATATACTCAATGGAGCCCATTCTCAGAAAACACAAAATACTTTCTGCCATCTACGCGGGAGTTCATGATCAACTACAGGGTGCGCAACCTGGAGGCGCTTGTAGAACAACTGAAAAAAGATGGTGTAACAGTCGTGGACAAGATCGAAAGCTTCGACTATGGTAAGTTTGTGCATATCCTCGATTGCGAGAATAACAAAATAGAGCTTTGGGAGCCCAATGATGAGGAGTATGATAAGATCGTAGACGGAAGAACAAAGTGATCAGATAAATTTCACCTTGATCCTGATATCGGCATTCCGCCCCTTGTCATCTGTACAGGATATTTTTATTTCCGGGTCAGCAGGAATAAATAGCAATTTCTGATTCACCTTACCATTGCCCAGGAATTTATCATTCACATACCAATACACCTGTTGCACATCGTTTGCGGCGGTACAACTTAGCTGCAACTGCTGTTTACCCCTATCGGTAATGATATAGGTCATCTCATTAGTGAGCGAATTGATGATAGGGGCTCCACCGTCAAACATGCGCGAACATTCAGGATTATGCGGCGGTATTTTGACATAAGGAATATGCCTGCTATCATAGAATGCTGAAAGCTCAGCCGAGACATTGGTAAATGTCTTTTGTTTATAACCTGAGGGCGGCAGACATGACGTACAATAGCTAAAAGACTCGTCAGCAGACAGCCAGACCTCACGCAGGTGATCACACCGCTCGTTTGACGATCTACCGGGAATATAATAGTCCATTACCTGGTCGGTACAATAATCGTTTGGCACTTTTCCCGTCTCCCTGCATACGAAGCGAAACGAAGTTCCCGGCGATTGACGAGCACACTCTACACCGACGTTTTTGTCGATAGCGTTGAACAGGCGAAACAACAAAGGAGTTGCGATACCCGCGCCATTTAGTTCTGTAACACCGCGGCCATTAAAGTTGCCCACCCACACGCCGATAGTGTAACGCTTGTTATAGCCTATACTCCATGCGTCCTTCCGTCCGTACGATGTTCCTGTTTTCCATGCAATGCGGGGAATATCCGCAGCCTGGTCAAAACCATTGGGGAGATCTGGCCTGTGCAACTGTGTAAGGATATTGGTCAGAATAAAGTTTGCATCGGCAGATAACAACGTATTGGACTGTGGTGCGTGAAAGGTCTTCTTTCCGAGCCAGACACTGTCTGATATGACATACCGCAGTGGGATATATTGACCGTCATTTGCAAAACTGGAGTACAAGGCTGTCATCTCCTCCAGTCTCACTTCACAACCGCCAAGTATCATGGAAAGACCAAGTTTCTTTCGGTCATGCCATACCGAGGTAAATCCGGAGCCGGACAAAGCAGTTACGAAATTTCTCACCGACAATTCATCCAGCATTTTCACAGCAGGTATGTTGAGCGATTTTTGCAGCGCTTCTTCTATGGTAACATTCCCTCTGAAGTCGAGATCATAGTTCTCCGGCGAGTAACCTTTAAAGTTGATGGGCACGTCTGCAATAACCGACTTAGGCGTGATCAATCCTCTGTCAAAGCAAAGTCCGTAAAGTAATGGCTTAAGCGCGCTGCCCGGGGAACGTCTGGCCATAACACCATCTACCTGCCCGTTGTGCAGCTTGTCTGAAAAATCATTCGACCCCAGGTAAGACATTACCTCGTGCGTCTGGTTATCGACTACCAGCACTGAAGCATTGTATATGCCATGCAGCTTCAGCCCGTCTACGTAGTTGGCCACGATCTCCTCTGTTATTCCCTGCATGCCACGCGATACGGTCGTCCTCACTTCGGGCAGTGAAGAGTAAGCCCTGCGTGTCCGCAAGGCTAGTTGCGGTGCATACTTAGGCGCGGGATGACGATAAGCTGTCAACGGTTCGTTGATCGCGTCGCTGATGTCGGCATCAGAAAACAGGCTTGCATGTTTAAATTCACGAAGCCATTTGTTACGCTGCTCTACAATGTAGCGGTTGTCTTTCCCTATCGTCAGCGAGTTAGGCCTGTTCGGTATGATGCTCAGCGCAGTGATCTCCGCCAACGACAACTGGTCCGGAGATTTATCGAAATAAAGGATGGAAGCGGCCTTTACGCCTTGTATGTTTGATCCATAAGGGACGAGGTTCAGGTACAGTTGCAGTATCTCATCCTTTGAGTAGTGAAGCTCCAGTTGCGAGGCCCGGAACATCTCTACCACCTTATTGATATAGCTACGCTTTTTCGGCTGCAGCAACCTGGCCACCTGCATAGTGATCGTGGACGCACCAGAGGTACGACGCAGTTTGAACATATTGTTGAATGCCGCCCGGCAAATAGCGCCGACATTCACTCCGGGATGATGATAAAAATATTTATCCTCTTTAAAAACGATCGCCTTCTTCAGCTCGGGAGTTATCTCATCCAGCCTCGTCTTCATACGCCATTGCTGATCTGCCGTCAGGAAGGAGTAAAGAACTTTTCCATCCCGATCTTCTATTACGGGCGAATATTCAAAGTCGGCCCTGACAGGAAAGACAAGGTCGAGCAACAAGAAAAGAGCTGCGGCTACTACTGTTGTAGCCGCTACTCTTTTTAACCACTTTATGAAAAACGGTTTCATTACTGCAATACTTTTACCGACCCAGCTCCGTTGTACGAATGATATTCACCATTGTACATAGCATCAGCCTGTACAGGGCCTAGCGTGTACGTACCAGGCGATACAGCTCTCACCATATAGTAGAAGGACTTCTTTGCGCCTGTAACTTCTGTAAACAAGTTGATCCTGTCATCTCTGATATCCATATAGTCAGCTGTCGCCTCATCCTTGATCCATTTTATCTCCGGCATCTCTGCGAGGCGGGTGTTTTCAATTTCGAAACCAGCTGGCAGCATGTCCGTGATCGCAACATTTGAAATGATATTGCTGTACAGGCCCTCAATTGTTATACGCACCACCACCAGGTCATTTTGTGTAAAGGTACCAGTGGTGATCTCGTTACCGCTTCTGTCAAAATAGGACCTCCTCACTTTCATGTAGCTGTCTTCCTGTTTGATCTCGCCTGTAGCACTGATACCTGATACCTCCCAGAAATAATACATTGGGCCATTACCTTTTACCTGCACATCTACACGGCGGCCTGCATAAGATCTCATATCTACTGCGCCATTAACGCTGCTTACAGGTTTACCATCCACCGTAACGGTAGCCGCAGCATTAACCTTGTTCGAAGCCCTGGCTATTTTGCCAAAAGCAAGGAAGCTCCACGCATTCTCCTGGGTATTCAGGTAATATTCCTTTTTCATTTGCTCCGCAAGATGCCTGGCCATAATACCTACCTGGCTATTGCCCGGATCTGTATCCAGCAATGCGTTCAACGAGATCGCTTCGTCACGTACGTAAGAATAGAAGCTGCCTCCAAATGTCTTTGATGAACGCTCGCCGCTAAATGCCGGAGGTAATACCTGCCGGGCAACCGCCGGCTGACCGGAAACGGCATACGCTGCAGCCAAAAGGTATTTACTATCTAACGCCAATACATCCTGGTGCGCCTTGTAGTAGTTCATGGTAGATAGCTGAGGTTGTCCGGCTATCGCCAGAACATAAAGACTGTAAGGAATTTCCTTCGCTGCTATCTCCCTGCGCTGGTTATCGTTATAGTAGTAAAGCTCGGTCTCTCGTCTGTTCAACCTATACTTCATATACTGAAGCAGCTTGTCCAGCGTCGCAGCATTCACATCGTAGCCTGCTTTCTTTGCTTCCACCAGGAAGTGTGCCGCGTATATACTACCCCACCAGCTTTCATAAGTGCCACCGGGCCAATAAGACAGGCTTCCGTTAGACAGCTGCATAGATTGAAGCTTTGCGATCGCCTGCTGCACATTATAAGCGGGATTAGGGTCGGTGTTTTCGCCACCGGTCATCGACCGTACCAGGTCCTGGTAGTATAACTGCGGGAATGCTGCTGATGTAGTCTGTTCCACACAACCGTACGGGTAGTTTACCAGGTTCGACAGGTTCTTTGTAAACTGTACCAGCGGTGATTTATTGACGATCAGCTTACCCCTCAACGTGCCGAGAATGAAACTTGACGGAATATTCATTGTTGTCGTCGTGTTTTCCTTAGCCAGCCCTGAAGAAAATTGTTTTTGTAGCGAGGCCGGTGGTCGCACGCCGATCTCCGTTTCGTTTACAAATTGTTCACGACCGGTCTTTACAACAACCGTTACTTTACCTGCACCTATATTTTGTTGCGCACCTATGTTAAATACAACACGCCCTTCTTTGTTGGCCTTTATCGTTACCTGTTGCGCCGGCGAACCAACAACTGATAGCGGGCCTTGCACCTGCACATTTACATTCGCGTTGATATCGGTGGCTGTGGTATTGCTTAATGTAACAGGCACTACAACCTGGTCTTTCGGGCTTAAAAATCTTGGCAGCGCTGTGCTAACAACTACGGGGTCTGCCACTTTCATGTGCTGGTCGGCACCACCAAAACCCTTACCCTTGTACGCTACAGCCATCACACGTATGTCACCGGAGAACTGCGGTATATCGATGTCGTATTTTACGATACCGCTGCTATTGGCTTGCACGATACCACTCCAGAAGCTGACATTCTTTACCCGGTTTACAAACATTGGGTTTACCCGCATCTCAGATTGGTCAGAACCATCACCACCGGTACTCGTTCTCGTGTATTTTATTTCCGGCAACAGCAATGGATATATATCATAGCTCTGTGTTGCCAGGGCTACCTTCTGATAGAAATATTTGTAAGGGTCAGGCGTCTTATAGTTTTTTATCTGCAGGATACCTTCGTCTACGGCGGCGATGGTGACATAAGCGCCCGGCGTGGTTTGTACTGTGAGCGTTTGTTTTGTTTTCGATCTTGATTTTGGAACAAGCGTCACTTTAACCGGCAGATGGTTACGTATCTGTTCCACCTCAACAGATTTGATACCATGCGCCACGGTAAGCGGCATATCACTTCCATCCATAGGCCGGATGAGCGTAGCGGTGACATAGACGTTAGGAACACAAAAATCTTCTGCTTTGAACTTTAAGGACGCTGACTTGTTAGCCGTGTTCAAATAGAAATGTTTGATCACCCTGTCACGTTCCAGCGTCACCAGCATTCTTCCTTCAAATGGTGTGGTGAAGAGCACACTCACATCATCGCCTGCGTTGTACTTTTCCTTATCTGTAGTGATATCGACGTTTCCTTCATTATCTACTTCGAAGGATGTGTATTGTGTGTCGCCCCAGCCCCACGCATAGAAATGTTCCGATACATAGCTGTTCGATCCTTTCGCCGCCACTCGCAATTCGTACTCTCCGCTTAGTTCAGGCGTATAAATGAAATTGAAATTGGCACCTGAAACGTTTAGGATCTGCTGTCTCATCACTTTTTCTTCCTTCTGCGACACATAGCGAAAGCTGTTACCATCCTGTTGGATGACCGTATGCCATTCTCTTTTGATAATCGTCAGTTGTACCGGAACATTCGAAAGCACTTTTCCATTTTTGTCAACAGCGATCATGCCCATCCTGAGCGGCCTGCGTGTCTGCACATAATCATCCATGTTCTTAATGCCCACAAAAACCGGCTGGGTAAAAACAACAAATTGTTCGTAGCGGTGCACCGGTCTGCCTGTTTCATCAAACACAGTCGCCATTACATTACCCTTTAGCATACCCGCATTACGCATTCCCTCGCGTATACCAAATATCGACTGACCGCCTCCTTGCTCGCTGGTCTTGTCAGAACTAAATTGGCTATCGAAATTAAAATCATTCTCAATTCTAAAATTATATTCAGGCAGCTCCTTTACCATAAAGTCAGACTTGGTAACGTTCATTTCGGTTTCAAAATTTCTACCTGCAGCAGGAGTGCCAAACAGGTTATCGGCCTGCACAAAAGCCTTTACGCTATCGCCCACAGCATACTCTTTCTTATCGATCTTCAGCTGTGCCTTCAACCGGTCAGGAATGAACTCTTCAACACTTATGGAATAGTCATTGAGTAGCACATCGTTTCCGGTAAAAACCTGTAGTGTGTAAACGCCGGTCAGCGCCGTACGCGGAATATTAAAAGCAGTTTCTGCCGAGCCTTCCTCGTCCAGTATTTTACGCATGGTGGCAAATTCCTTACCGTTGGGCATCACCAGCCGCATCTTCACCGGCATTTCGCCAGGAGTATTCCATTGCTCATTTCTCACAATAGTGCTCACATGCATAGTTTCTCCCGGCCGGTACAGATCACGCTCGGCATAGACCATCGCATTTAGGTTGGCGTCATTAGGCATACGACCGCCAACATCAAAACGGGACGTTTCCGTCTGGCTCTGCTGCAGCCAAACAAAGCTAAACTCGTCATTCATCTTTGCAGTCACCATACCCAGCCTGAAACCAGGAGCCTTCTTATCTACGTCGGGGAATACGGCCACGCCATCACCGTTGGTCGTAGCAGTGTACATTTCCTGGTTGTTAGAGCTAATGAAAGATACCTTCACATCAGCAAGAGCGGTCGCATTCCTGATGGAGTTGGCGTAAACGAAGACATTGTTTTTCTCTTGCTTGACGATCAGGCCGATATCAGAAAGCGACAATATCTTGGAATGCTGCACCCACTGGTGGTCTTTGGATGCGACTGTGATAATATAAACACCATTATATCCTTTTATTTTATCCTGGAAATCGAGGTGAAGTATCCGCGCGGCATTTAGCTTCGGCAGCTTGCTGGTCTCGTAGGTTTTTCTGAAGACTGTATCTCCTACATCTTCCGTATTATAGTAGTTATACCAGTGACTATCCTCATCATCATAATCATAACCATTGTCCTGCCCACGCCTGAAGAACTGCTCCAGGTTATTCTCATAGACTTTGATCACTGACACTTCCACCTTAGGTACATTCACAATATTCAGCGAAAGATTTTTATACCCTCTTGATGACAGATAGATACCTTTTGAACTTGTAAACTGGATGGTCGGCTCAAGTTTACCAAAGCTTACCTGCTCGTAGTATTCCTTTTTCATCCTTCCGCCAAACATACCCTCAAGCGAGGCGCCAACGGTTACTTCGTACGACTGCTCTGCCCGCAAGGCTGTGGAAGTGATCACAAAGCCATCGTCGGAAAGCGAGACGTCAAAATCTACCTGCGGCTCTATCTGAATCCGTTCTTTTAAACCTTCTTCCATAACGGGTTGCGAGGTATGAAGTGTGATAATACCTTCCGTACCGGTATGCTGTGCTTCTATACCCGTTACCGACAAATTGTAGCGGGACGGGATCGCAGTTTTGATCACGGTGTCTTTTGGCATGACGATGCCCGTACGCGCAATATGAATGTCCTTCGTTACTTCAATATTGACAGGTGTCTCCTGGTCCAGTTCATTGACCGGCATAAACTGCATAGTAACAGTTTTTCCTACACCGCCGTTTATTGTTGTCGTGAGCAGATTATTGCCTCCGGCTGCGATCCTGATGTGCGATGCCGCCTCGGCGGCGCTTACCTCATAGTTGAAGTCCACATCCAGTTGCACGACCACGTTGGCCATGCTCTTACCCCGCGTCCAGGACAGGTGCGAAGCCATTACGCGTAGCGGCGCTGTATGAAATTTGATCTTCTCCCCGTCCACAGGGAATTTGCGTTTACTCTTTCTTACAAGCTGGCGGGTTAGTCTCGCAGTGTACTCTGTGCCGGGAGAAAAACCATCTGTAGGAGAAAATACAAGTTCACTGGAGGAGTTCCATTTAAACAGACCGCGAACTTTGGGCACGAACTCTATGTAAGTTGTGCTATCCCATCGCTGCAAAAGGCTATCAGGGTAGATGTCTTTGTTGAATGAGAATACAAGGTTTTGTTGTTGCTCAATTTCCGTCTCGAAGTTTCTGGTAACTACATGGATCTGATTTTTCCTGCCATGACAGGCTGATAAAAAAAGGCAACCGATCAGAAAGATGGTTTGCCACAGGTGAGATTTCATATAAAGAAAGGAATCTTATATAAATGTAACGAAGCGGAAGCCATTTATTGTATGGCGAAAGAAAAATATTTTTCTACCGCAAATCGCCTGTCTCCGGCTGAAAGATCAAACCTTTTCCGCAACAATAAACAGGTAATCGCCGCGATCGTTTTCATATTCCTTCATAATGTCGTTGATCTTTCCGGTTGCAATATCCCGCTCCAGTGCGGCAAGGCCGGTACGCAGTTCCTCCGGTTCACAAAACGCACTAAAGGAGGATGCGTTCTGCCTGATCTCCGGGCGGAGGTATTGCTCCGGGCGCCTCTTATTGGAGTAAAGAAAATGGTCTTGCAGATTGTCCTGCACAAAATAGTTTTCAGTTGCCACGATTCGAAAACCACTCTCGTTGAGCAGTTCCTCCATGCCTGGTAGTTCAGGCACCAGTTCCCAGGATCGCTTCATCATCACCGGGAAATACTCGTTGAGCCAATAGCCTTTCATTTGTTCGGCGGTAAAGGTGAGAAAGACCATGCGTGCGCCTGGTTTTAGTGTCCGGTTTACTTCCCTTAATCCTGCCAGCTTATCACTCCAGTGATGTAAGGTGAAAAGCGCCATTGCGCCATCAAAGAATTCATTGTTTATAGGCAAAGATTCAGCTCGTGCATGAATGAAGGTTGCATCTAAGCCTTTGGCCTTCGTCTGTTCCAGCATCGTCTCCGATGGATCGACACCATAAAAGCGAATTCCGCGGTCCGCCAGCGCAGCAAGGTAATTAGCAGTGCCGCAACCTATATCAAGATATAAGCCGTCAGATGTTGGAGCTAAAAGTTCATAGATACGTTCTGCTATGTAAGGGTCGGCGCAGCGGGTGGTATTGTAAGCTTTACCTATGGTATTGTAGATCGGTGTTGACATGTTTAAACGGCTTGTGATAGCTCAGACAATAGACCATCCAGGTCCAGGGCTTTTGTAAACATCTCGATAGAACCGTCTTCCTTTCTTGGCCATAACTCCTTTGGCCGGTCGAAATAAAGTTCTACCCCGTTCTTATCAGGATCGTCGAGGTACAACGCCTCGGATACACCATGGTCGCTGGCGCCGGTAAGAGGATAACCGACAGTAACCAGTCTTTTCAGTATTGCAGCCAGGTCTTTTCTTGTCGGATAAAGGATAGCAGTATGAAACAGTCCGACGGACCGTTGATTGGCAGGTGGCTGGTCTTTACTGAACCAGGTGTTTAAACCGATATGATGATGATAGCCGCCAGCCGAAATGAAGGCAGCGTCTCGCCCGTACATCGTCACCAGTTCGAAACCTAACAAACCGCAATAAAAATCAATCGAGCGTCGCAGGTCGGCAACCTTGAGATGTACATGGCCGATCCGTGTTTGAGCGGGGATACTATATTCCTTATCCATATCTAAAATTACCGAACACCTCTCATAGTTGGCATAATAACAAAGCGTCCCGTAAATACGGGACGCTTCTATCAAATCCATACCTATTCAAATATCTTATCGTCCGTTCTTATGATCTATGATCGCACCGATACCCGTACCTGCTCCGGCACCTAGGAGACCACCGATCAGGGCACCTACCGGCCTGTTTCTACCATTGATGATAGCACCACCGATCGCACCGGCACCGGCACCTATCACCGCACCCTTAGCCTTGGCACTCCATCCTTTCTTCTTAGGAGCTTCCTGGTATACTACTGTTGGTGCAGCAGATGATTTGTAAGTCTTTGCACGACGTGTCGTTCTATGCGCAGTATATTTTACTGGTTTTGGTTTTACCGATACCTGGGTTACCTCCTGAGGAGCAGCAACAGTAGATGCCATCATCTGTGGTATCACATACTGAGTTCTTGCTACCTCGTTCATCGAGTCGATAACCTGTTTTCTGGCCATCTCTATCTTCATAGAGTCGATCGTTCGTTGCTGGGCCTGCAGTGCTGCTTCTTTCTCCCTTACGGCAGATGTATTACATGAAGCCATTACACCCATACCTGCTATTGCTAATACTGTGATGATCTGTTTCATAATAAATAAGTTTTACGTTTTGATTTTGTGTTTACATACCCCATAGTGCCAATTGCATGCCATTTTTCCTGCGTTCACATGATATTATGTTCCCTTTCAGCCTTCTTTAACAGGAATAGTTAAAGGCTTGCCAAGGTTGTTTTGAAGGATATTTTCAAAATTTTTTAGCTCATCCATACTATTGATTTACAATTGAAAACGACAAATTAAAGGGAAAGCTTACTGTACAAAAAGTAAAGTATACTTGTCTTTTTGGAAAACACATTTTACCTTTGGCTTGAAATATCAAAATACCTGTCATGAAAGGATTCACAATCATGTACGATTACAGGGGTAAAGTTGCCGGATACATTGTGTCTGCTATCGGGCTTCTTACTATGGTAGCAGAGCGCATTCATCCTTTTGTGCTAAAAGCAAAATGGACTGCAGAACAACATTATTCCTTATTTGTCTGGACAACGTTGTTTGGCCTCTTCCTGGTTGCTTACAGCAAAGAAAAGGTAGATGATGAACGAACGAAACTCATAAGACTGAAGGCGCTTCAGATAGCATTTATGGCAATGACGGGAACGATCATGGCCTTTGCACTTGCTATGTCTCTTGCAACAGAAAAAATAGAGATCGAAGGACAGGATCTATACCTGATCCCTGCAATCGGGATTGTTATGTATCTGTTGCTATTTCACACAGGCCTATACTTTGATGATGTGTGGGAATATGAGGATAAGGGGCTGTTCAATAACTTAAGGAACATACCAAAGAACAAATGGGGCATCCTCGCTTATTTCATTGTGTGTGCCATAGCTATGTTATTACTTGCGCTCCTGTAGTCAACAAATGAAGAATTCAATAAAGGTAGAACGGGCAAAAATGAATATGACACAGACTGACCTTGCACAGGCTGTAGGTGTATCCAAGCAAACTATCAACTCAATAGAAACCGGGAGGTTCGTACCATCAACTGTCCTTGCCATGAAGATCGCGCGCTTCTTTAAGGTAAGTGTTGAATCCATATTTGAACTGGACCCGGAAGAATAACCTGTCATGAAAATTATCGCAACAAAATCTTTTAAAAATGAAAAAGAACTTTTTACTCTTCGCCAGCTGCCTTGCAGCATTATTTATGTTCGGCGCCACGCCGCTCTGTGCGCAAACAACAGGAAGCTTTGACGTAAATCTATCCTTCAACGGGCAACCAAGAGCGACATCTTTGTATGTCCCGACGACTTACAACGCAGCCAATCCCTGCAGGCTCATGGTCTGCCTTCATGGCGCCGGTGACAACAATACCAATTACAGAAACGCGCTCATCAACTCGCTTGGCTTTCAAAACCAGTTTGCCAACACGATCTTTATTTGCCCGGACGGTGGCAGTGACGCAGCCAAAGACTTCTATACACCTGCGGGAGATGAAGCCATTGTGGACAGTTGTATAGCCTTCGTCCGATCGCAATATGCCATTGATACGACAACAATGATCCTACAGGGATTTTCATTAGGCGGTCGCAGCTCGCTGAAGTACGGCCTTGACCATCCGACGAAGTTCAAAGGATTGTTCTTGAATACACCCGCGCTACAGGGGGTCAAAGATGCGCTCAATAATACCTGGTTCAATTATAGCAATGCTTCGCAACTGCCCATATGTGTTACGCATGGTTCAACCGATCCTTTTTACGCAGGCCCTATCGACACTGCGGTGTACAAGCTCATCCTAAGCGACGCAAAGCTCAGCATGCACCGTATCGCAGGAATGGGTCATACAATACCGTCCTTTGCACAAATGCCCGGCGTGGCAACGTTCTTTGACACAACAACTAAGATCCCTTATGATATTGACGTGGTAAGTGCAACCACACCTGTCCGTTCCTGCCAGTCGGCATACAGTATTAACTGCCTGTTTAGAAACACAGGGGTACAACCGGTTACCAGTGCACAATTCCAGTATACTGTTAATGGCACGCCACAGACCACCAACTGGACAGGAAATCTGACATCCTTCCAGCATGGTACACTTAGTATACCCGTAACTGCTTCAGCAGGAATATCTCCGATAACCGTAAAGATTCTGACCATAAATGGCACGATCACTGACACAAGCCTGGCCAATAACCAGCAGCAAACCAGTTTTGAGAATGTAGCCACTCCCCTGGCCCTGCCGCTTACTGAGGGATTTGAGGCTACAACCTTTCCGGCAGGCTGGCTAACGCAGACTTCAGGTGATTACATCGATGTCTGGGAGCTTGACAACACAGTTTCATTCTCAGGGTCATCTTCTATGTTCAGTTTCAATACGCCTTTAGCTTTTGAAAAGGCAGGACGACGCGAAGCAATGTTGACACCTGTGCTGAATTTTTCCGGTACTACACAGCCTGAACTGACCTTTGATGTAGCCTATAACTGTTTGAAGTATACGCCACCCTACGTAGTAGATACTACCGTGTTTGCCGACACCCTGGAAGTGGCTGTATCGCCAGACTGCGGCAATAGCTGGCAGGTGGTTTACAAAATGGCAGGCGCTAACCTTGCAACATTCTCACAGCCGATCTTAAATCCGCTGAGCATCGCTGCCTGCATACAGTCGCCAACTTCAGGCAATGACTGGAGGCACGAAACCGTTAACCTGTCATCTGTTGCAGGCAACAACGATGTAGTGGTTAGAATTAGTTACATTTCCGGTAATGGCGGCTGGATCAACCTGGATAACGTTTCGATCACCGCGTCTCCGAATGGAATTGACGATGAGCAATTGTTGAACAAAAATATTGCGATATATCCAAATCCGGCGAGAGACCTGGTAACAATCTCATCAACCGAACCAGTTATTCGTTACAGTGTAATGGATATAAATGGAAAATTGATCGAGCGTTCAGATCCAGGCAACGGCCAAAGGACAAAATTCACTATTACCACTTCAGCATGGCAAGCAGGCTTATACCTGGTGCAACTAGAAACGGCCAAAGGAAATGTGACATCGAAACTGATGATTGAAAAGTAAAGCGTAACATTCATCAGTTGAAGGAGGCGTGACTAGGTCGCGCCTCTTCTATTTTCTATAAATGCAAAAAGCTCCCCGGGGGGAGCTAAATTGTCTATGGTCAGAAAAAAGATCCTTGATTATTGTTGTGTAGCGGTATAAACTACATCCATGCTATAAGTACCGGCGGCGTAAGCAAAACCCGGAGTAGCCTTATACTTTACAGTGAAGTTCTGGTTGTTACCGTTAGTAGCATTATCGATCAGGTTAGCTGCTGAAGAAGCAAGCGCATTGTAAGTAGAAGCTGAGAAGCCTGTACCCAGTGTACCACCAGTGCTGTTATTAGTTACTACAAGGCCAAGTATTGAAGCAGGCATTGTAGAAGCTGAAGTTGTTCCGTTATTAGTTACTGAGAAGTTAGCTGCTGCGGTCTTTACAGTTACATTGAAAGCTTTGTTAGAGCGAACTTTCAGTTGCTGTGTTGCGCTTTCAACACCATTTGCATAATCATCGGCAGTAGTAAAAGGCAGAGATACTGTAGCACCTGTAGCAGTATTGTTAGCTACGAAGGTAATTTCCAGTGCATTGGTCAGTGCCAGCTGAACTGACTGCGTAGCAGCGCCGGAAGCATTTGTCTGAGCTTTAGCGAAGGTTGTAAAACCGATAAGAGCTGCTGCGATGATGATGATCTTTTTCATAATGGTCGTTTTTTGTTTGTTGTTGTTTTGACTTGTTGTTTGTTTGATGATGCAAAGATTCATCGGCAAACGAGGGTGTGCAACAAAACAGAAAGGGTTAACGCCGGCTTTGCAACCGGTTAACGAGCTATTAGGAATTCTCACTGTAAGACAAAACACGCACAACATATTGATAATCAAAATACAATAGAGTAATAATTAAGCTGCAACATAGCTTTCAATCACCCTATATTCTTAGTATCTTAGACGTCCTCCTAAAGACCGAACTATGCTTACTCAGCCTCCTATAGAAGAAAGTACGCCTGCCAGCGTGCGACTGGCAGCGCAAAGCCAGAAAATCGCGCGTTTTGGTTCCTGGGAATGGGTAGCCGGGGCAGACAAAATGCTTTGGACAAGCGAACTGTTTGATATGCTGGAAATGCAGTGTCCTGACGACAACATCATAGATGTGCAAGACGCTTCCCTGTTTCTTCATTTCAGCGATATAGACAAAATAACGAACATACCTAAGGGCTCGCTGCAAAGCGAAGTTGCAGAGCTGAGTTATAAGTGGACGACGACAACGGGAAGAACCCTGGACATCTATTGCTGGTGCCAGGCTTCAAAGGACAATATAACCGGCCAGGTAATTCTTCAGGGGGTATGCCAGGATATTTCTGCCTTTAATCGAATAAAAGAGCAGGAAACCCTCGAACGCCAGAACGATATGCTCCAACAAGCTGAGGAAACTGCGAAGATCGGTAGCTGGAAATACAATTTTGCTACAAAACAGGTCAATTATTCCGATAGTCTGTTTCACCTGTTGGGGTATTCAGAGCGAGCCTTTGAAAACGACGTCGAAAAAGTATTTGCACATGTTGCTCCTGAAGACGTTCCGCGTGTATATGATACATACCGCCAAACAATAGCAGATGGGATACGGCGCTGCGTTGATTTCAAGGTCACCAGGACAGATGGTGAGTTGAGATATTTTACCAGTAATGGTAGCATGTCGAAAAACAAGAAAGGAGAACCGATCATTGTTGGAACAGTGCAGGATATCACCGAACAACACCTGCTGGCAAGAACATTAGAGGAACAGACCGATTTTGTTCAGAAACTTGTCGATAGCTCCGTCAACTGCGTCTCCGTAATCGACCATGAAATGAAATATGTGCTTTGGAACAGTCGTTGTGAAGAGTTGTATAAGCGCTCTAAAGAGGATGTCATTGGTAAGAATATCAGGGAAGTATTTTCAGATATCGATATAACATGGTTTGCAGTTGCTGCTGAAAGAGCCATACAGGGTGAACGGGTGAAAGTCGAGGATTGGGTATCTGTTGTAACAGGCCGACATCATGAGATGCACATGATACCGCTGCGCAATTCGGAAAACGAGGTCACGCATATCTTCATATTAGTACACGATGTAACTGAGCTGATGCAGCTGAATGAGGCGCTCACCCAGGAAAAAGAGTTTGCAGAAGCTATGATCGACCATAGTGAGTCCTGCATCTTTGTATTCGACTCCGATCTTCGCTACCTGGCATGGAATAAAAAATGTGAAGAGTTCTATAACATACCAAAGTCTGAGGTTATTGGTAAAACGCTTAGCGAAGTATTTACAGGAGTTGACATGACCGTTCCGTTGAGCAGGCTAAAAAAGGCGCTGCAAGGCGAGACGGTACACTACGCAGCAGAAAGCTCTTTCGTTATCGACCGGTTCTATGATAGCTATGTCATACCAATGAAGACTGTGAATGGCGAAGTAAAATCCATTCTTTGCCTGCTGAACGACGTAACAGATATAGTGAGAATTTCTCAGCGCGCAAAAGAGGCCAACAGGCTGCTGGAGGAAAAAAACCATGAACTACTCAAGCAAAAGGCCTTCCTGGAAACCCTGGTAGACAATAGCCCGGACGCTATTGCTGCGTGGGATAGAGACATGAACATTATTGCGTACAATAAGCAAAGCGAAGCGCGATATGGAAAATTAAAGGAAGAAGTGCTGGGCAGACATGTTCTTGACGCGTTCCCTGAAATTCGCGACAATTCATATATGGATAACCTGGCGAAGGCGCTGTCAGGTATCCCGGTCCATATACCAGAAGAAAGAGATGCACTGGGAACCGGCTACAACGAGAACTACCTGGTACCGATGACCACTGAAGAAGGTGAGATACTGGGTGCGCTGGGCATCATCCACGACATAACAGCCGTAAGGAGATCAAAACAGCAGCTTGAAGAGTTAAACAATAAACTCGCATCAAAGAACGATGAACTTTATCGTATCAACTCTGAATTAGCTTCCTTTAGTTATGTGGCCAGCCATGACCTGCAGGAACCGCTGAGAAAGATACAGGCCTTTACTTCGCTGATCCTTGCCAAAGACTTTCCCAATATATCGGAGAGCGGGAAAGACTACTTTCAGCGGATACAGGCATCAGCCAACAGGATGCAACAGATGATAGACGGATTGCTGTCCTTCTCCCGGACCAATACCACCTCGAAAGTGCTGGAGGAAAAAGATCTTTCTGAGGTTATGGATAAGATACTGTTCAACCTGCAACAGGAAATACGATCAAAAGAAGCAACAGTAAATTTCGACAAGCTCTCCAGTCTTCCTATTATTCCGCACCAGTTCGAGCAGATGCTGGAACATATTATCGGCAATGCGCTCAAGTTTCAGCCGGAGGGCAATAAGCCACAGGTTACTGTGAATGGCACCTTTGTGAATGGCGCTGAAATAAAAGGAGAGGTCGCCGAAAAAAACAGGCAATACTACCGCATCAGTGTGATCGATAACGGCATCGGGTTCGACGCAGAAGACGCGGAAAAAATATTCCAGATGTTTCACCGGCTGAATGGAAAGAGCGCTTATCCCGGTACCGGGATTGGGCTGGCCATCTGCAGAAGGATCGCGCAAAACCACAACGGATTCATTACTACGGAGAGCAGTCCTGGCAACGGTGCCGCATTCCATATACATGTTCCGGTCAGTCAATAGTAAGGTTTTGTGTGAGGATTGTATCTGCATTTTGAATTACTAAAATGTTACTATTTGAAGCATATTTATTAGTTATGCTTGTTATTTGACAACCTGTATATTATCTTCACGGTAATAATTTTCTTCTTCCATGAGCAAGAATACGTTGGGCGAGCTCAAGCTTTCACCTATCAAAGAAAATGGGAAATTTGTATTCCTCAACAATGAAGTACGCGTTAACGGAAAACTCAACAAAGGCGATTACATCAAAATATTTGTTGACGGCTATGAGCTGAAAAACGGAGAGTACTTTATAAAAAACATTTCAGCGCCTAGCTCGAAAATCGTTGTCCGGGGAACTCCGCTGGTACACGAACATCCCGAAACTTATGCTAACGTCGACGAGCTCTACACTAAGGTCGGCGAGATGTACAAGAACCAGTTTTACTTCGGAAAGACCGAGATCTAAAAAAACTCTTCTTCAAATCTGCCAGGTCTGGCCAAGCCTGACTAAATAGTTATTGCAAAACTGTTAATTCTGAATCGCGGCCAGAATAATGATCGTTTAGGAGTAGCATCATCCGTGCCACCACTAAAGACATACAAAATCCTGCAAATGTTGTAGTTAAAACGATTGGAACAAACTACCCGTCAAATCGCTGCCTGTAGAATGCTCACAGGAATGATGTACTCTGTGTTGCGCTGGCACTACAATTTTAAAGGGATTAGCGATTAGACGAACAGATGAACTAAAAAAGGAACCTACTATGAAGACAAGAACTTTATTCGTGATGATGGCGCTTGCAGCTGGAAGTTTCATAGGCACATCCTGCAACAAGAGTGACAATGATGATATAGCGGCCAATGCAAACCCATCGAACCAGGCTGCACCGCCACAAGGCCTTGCAGCGAGCGGTAATTGGAAAACCATCAACACAAGGGTATTCACTATTGAAGCACCATCGAACTGGAACTATGCGGAGACTCCGAGCATGGATACCCACACAGGCTTACTTGCCGGCGGAACAGACAGTATCATGTTTGAGTACGGCACAACGATGAGCGCCTACCAGATGGACCCGGAAAATTATTCTTACCATTACGAAACCATCAACAAACTTAGAGCGCTGGTTATTGAAAGCAACGGTTCACCTCAGCGCTATGGCGTAGCTATAGACAGTGTAAATACGCGGGAAGGTATGGAGGAGGTAAGACGTTTTATACTGATGCAATCGAGCAAGTCGCAGATGGACAAGGAAACGGCCATGCGAATGATAAGATCAATAAAATTCAATCCATAAAAGAAAGCCGCAATAGCGGCTTTTTATTTACTTGTCAGGAAGTTATAGTCCCTTAATAGCTGCTGCAGCAATTCACGAGGCGTAAGATCTGTTTCTATCTTCAGCACATCCCTGATACGCTGAGCTACCTGTGCCATGTATATCTCAGTGTCTTTACTCTGACCCTTTTTGTCAAGCAAATTCCTGATACCGTTGATATCACGATCGCTTAGATTCATTACCTCGGTAAATACTGGCTTATAGTCCTCATCAGTCAGTTCCAGGTAAATGGTGTCGTCGATATCCGTCCTGGCCCGCTGATCTATCACAACAGTTCCGGCAACAAGATCGCCCAAACGCTGGCTATGCTTTGATAATGCCGTAGACAGAACGGCGCCTGCACAAAGAGTAATAACCATATCGAACAAACGAAACGACCACCGTAGCAGATACTGGCTCAACGTGGCCTCATTGCCATTCATATCCAGCACCTTTATCCCAAGTGCCTTTTTGCCGATCGACTGGCCATTCATGAAAACTTCACACAATAAATGATATAGTATGGCCGGGATGGAAACAATGAGTATGGACGCCGTAGAGCCAAGAGATTCATACATAGAGAGTGGATCTACTATATACTTATCCATAAGAATGATATACGTATATACCAGTACGATATCGATCATCCACGCCAGCAAGCGTTTGTGAAAGGCCGCAATTCGAAATTCCAGGTCTATATTAAAAGGGGTTGTGACGGTTATCACACTCATATAACAAATGTAGAACCTTGTTCAGGAAAAAAAACGCCGGAAATACAAATAGTTGATCCCTTCGTTATCTTTACTTAATGCGTGAAGGCCAATTTATCAAGCGCAACATTAACCGCTGGAAAAACTACCAGGAACCTACCGAAGACCCGGATGAAACTGCCAAAAGATTTATGAACCTGGTGGACGACCTGTCTTATGCAAAAACATTCTATCCATTCAGCAATACCACCAGATTCATCAACACCCTCGCAGCCGGCATTTTTTTATCGATATACCGGAATAAGAAGGAGAAGAAGAGCCGCTTTGCTCATTTCTTTGCCGTAGAGGTGCCGCTGATCATCAGGAAACATCATCAGTCGATGTTGTATTCGTTTATATTTTTCCTGCTATTCACCCTGATCGGAGTGTTTTCGGCAATGCACGATCAAACATTTGTTCGTGCGATATTGGGCGATGCCTATGTTGATATGACTGAGCGCAACATAGCTAACGGAGATCCGTTTGGTGTGTACAAGGACAGTAATGAGTTCTTTATGTTTGTACGCATTGCATTTAATAACGTGTTCGTTGCTTTTTATACGTTCGTGATGGGTATCACGCTTGGCTTTGGTACAGTATATAAACTGCTTCAAACCGGGCTTATGATGGGCGTCTTTGAATATATGTTCTTTCACCATGGTATCGGTACAAAGTCGATCATGACTATTTTCATTCACGGCACCCTGGAGCTATCCGCTATTGTGATTGCTGGTGGCGCGGGGCTCATTCTTGGTAAATCCATTATTTTCCCAAAGACATTTACTCGTTTGCAATCGCTCATGCGTGGAGCAAAAGATGCTATCAAAATAATGGTCACCCTGGTACCGATTTTTGTTACCGCTGCCATTTTCGAAAGCTATGTAACCCGGTACACAGATATGCCCTTCTGGCTGAATGTGCTGATACTCGGCGGTTCCCTGTACTTTATTATTTGGTATTTTGTCTACTACCCTATCCGCGTCGAAAAGAAAATAAAAAATGAAACGGCTGTTCAGTAAAAACCTGGTGCTCCCCTTATTGATCTTAACGGCCGTCTTTATAGTAGCTGCAAGTGTGAAAGCACACGCAACAGCGCAGGTAAAGGAAAGCGAATGGCAGCAAATAGTCAATGATAAGGCTTTCGGCTACGAGAATGAGAGAGAAATGAGAAAAGTGAAGGACTCCGGGCTTTCAGCAAATCAACAAAACTTCTTCTCCAGGATAGTTGCCGGACTCATCTCCTTTTTTTCCTCTCCCCTTGGCAAAACACTTGTCTGGGTCTTCGTATTCCTGGTTATCGCTTACGCTATTTTCAAGATATTCTTCACAGGCAAAACAAATCTCTTTTCCAAATCAGATAAGGAGGACGGAAATGAAGAAGGATCTGAGAAAAAATTTGTTGACGACATCATGACGTCGGACTGGGAAACCCTGCTGAAGCAAGCCATCAACAGCGGCAACATGCGCATGGCCATCCGCTATAGTTATCTGCTGCTGCTACAGCTGATGCAAAGACGACAAATGATCCATTACAGGGCAGATAAAACCAACTACGACTATTACTACGAAATAAAAGATAACTCGATCAAATTATCTTTCAAACAGCTGACGCGGCAATATGAATTTAGCTGGTATGGCAACTATCCCGTACCTGAGCAGGCCTACCAGGCGTATCTCAACGAGTTTAACCAGTTAAAATCACGCCTGCAGAACTAATGAGATCGCGAAGCCTATACTATTTTACTTGCTTAGCCTGCCTTGTGATGCTTTGCGGCTGCTTTCAAAAGAAAACGAATTGGAACGTCAGCCTGGATAAAAAAGATAAGAAACCATACGGTGGTTATATAGCCTATGAGTCTGCAAAACTGTTTTTCCCCGGCGCTAAGACCGTTGATCTGTCGCCCGGTTTCCGGTACAGTAGTATAGACGATAAAATGATCTACCACAAGGGTGGCATATCTCTTTTTGTAAGTCTTGGTCTTGACTACAACATCACTGCAACAGAGCTAAGAAGGCTGGTAGAATATGTGCAGGAAGGCAACGAGCTGATGATCATCGCGAGGTCGCTGGACAGCAGGCTCGAGAAATTACTTCGTTGCACTGTCCGTGACAACGGTTTCGAAGAGGTCCCGTTAAGCCCTGTAATAAACGGCAAAGCGAACGAACGATCACTGACCATGCTACCCGACACAGCTCAGTTCGGATTTTTCGGACGGTCGCTCCAGGCTTCGCTCGTTTTCAATACGGACACAGCGAATACGGACGAAGGCGAAAATGGGAATGAACAAAAGGAATCAACAACAGACGAAGTAGTAGAGGTGTCTGGTCCGGACACCCTTGGCTATGTAAAAGGAAGGCCGAATGTGCTGCGGTTTGCAATAGGTGACGGGCATATTACCGTGCACACGGCACCGCTGGCCCTTAGCAACTACTTCCTGTTGCAAAAGGGGAATAGAAATTACCTGCAATTGCTATGGAACACGCTTCCTCCAAATATCACAAACGTTTACTGGAACGATTACTATAAGCGAAACACAACACAGTCTGACTTGAGTGTGCTGTTGAAATACCCACCTATCAGATGGGCTTTCTATATCGCACTGTTTGCCATGCTCATCTATCTGCTGTTTGAAGGGAAACGAAGACAAAGGATCATTCCGGAGATCAAGCCGCTTGAAAACACTTCCGTATCATTTGTAGAGACGGTGGGCAGGCTGTATTACAGCAAAGGCGACCACACGAACATTGGGGAAAAGATGGTCCAGCATTTCCTGGAATGGGTGCGTACCCATTATTTCATCCAGACAAATACATTTGACGCAAGATTTGCAGACCAGCTTAAAACAAAATCCGGCTTGCCGGATGCGGTCGTATCCGCAATGATCGAATTGATCAGAGAAATACATATTGAAAGAAAACCGATCGACGAAACCGATCTTTATCATTTACACAATACTATTCAGCAATTTTATAAAAGCAGAAGCCAATAAATGGAAACACAGGAATCCAACCATATAGACAATGCACTGGCTGCTTTGACAGAGCAGGTGCAGGAGCATATTCACCAGGTAATAGTAGGTCAGCAGTCAATGATCGAGCTATTGCTTGCGGGATTGCTTGTAGATGGACATGTGCTCATAGAAGGAGTGCCTGGCGTCGCAAAAACGCTGACGGCGAAACTCCTGGCTAAGCTGATCCATGCAGACTTTTCACGGCTGCAGTTCACACCAGATTTGATGCCGAGCGATGTTATCGGCACCAGTGTGTTTAACCCGCAAACAGCAAGCTTTCAGTTTAAGGCCGGCCCCATATTTTCCAACATGGTGTTGATCGACGAGATCAATCGTGCTCCGGCCAAAACGCAGGCAGCCTTGTTTGAAGTGATGGAAGAGCGCCAGGTTACGGTCGATGGGCAGACGCATATCATGCACCCACCTTTTATGGTCATAGCCACCCAGAACCCCATCGAACATGAAGGTACCTACAGGCTGCCGGAAGCCCAGCTCGACAGGTTCCTGATGAAGATCGTTGTCGGATATCCATCACTGCAAGAAGAAGTAACCATCCTTCAGATGCATGACCAGCAGACAATACCCCAGATGCTGGCTGATATAAAACCGATCATCAGCAAGGAGGCGCTGGCAGCGGCGCGGCAACAAGTGAGGGAGATACACGTCGACGAAAAACTGGTTGAGTTTATCGCGAAGATCACGTGGGAGACACGCAATGATAAGTCTTTGTATGTAGGAGCCAGTCCGCGTGCTTCTATCGCATTGTTACAGGTCGCTAAGGCAATAGCCGTGTTAAGAGGCAGAAACTTCGTGATACCTGAAGACATTGTTTATGCTGCTCCGCATGTATTGCGTCATCGTATCAGCCTGACGCCAGAAAAAGAAATGGAAGGTGTAACAGAAGATGATGTTCTGAAAGATATCATTGCACGCATAGAAATACCAAGGTAATTGGAAGCTAAAAACTATTTGAAGGATCTGTTTATCGGCACGCGGTGGTTTATACTGGCCGCTGCTGTTTGCGTTGTATTTATCTTATCCTTCTTTTTCCCCGTTTTGTTTGAGCTTGCTATAGCTTTTGCCTGTGTTGCCGGACTTGCTACATTGTTGGACTATTACCTGCTTTTCTTTGTGCGCGGAGCGATCAAGGCAGAGCGCATTATGCCGCTCCGTTTCAGCCTCGGTGATGAGAATAACGTAACACTGTCGATAGCGAACCGCTTTCCCTATGTTGTTAACCTGAAGATCATCGAGCAATTGCCGGAACAGTTCCAGATGCGCAATTTTGTGCGTCGCACACGCATTAAGCCACTCGAACGGACACATATAAAATATCAATTGCGTCCGACATCGAGAGGAGAGTACCAGTTTGGGGCTCTATTATGTTACGTGCATACACCGTTTAGTTTGTTGCAGCGCAGGTTTATTGCATCGGGCGAAAGCACTGTAAAAGTTTATCCTTCTTACCAGCAGCTAAAAAAATTTCACCTACTGGCGAGTTCGGATAGCGTTTATACCGGGGCAAAAAAAGTGCGACGGCTAGGCCACAGCATGGAATTTGAAAAAATAAAGACCTATGTAAAAGGCGACGACATACGTACAGTAAACTGGAAGGCAACCGCCCGTACCGGCAATCTGATGGTGAACATGTATACCGACACACGCGAACAACAGGTATATGCTGTTATCGACAAGGGCAGAAGCATGAAAATGCCATTCGAGGGCATGACGCTGTTGGACTATGCGATCAATGCATCCCTATCGTTGCTCAATGTCGTACTGCTGAAGCATGACAGGGCAGGCCTTGTCACTTTCTCCAACAAAATGGGGAACATAGTACCTGCAGAAAAAAGAAGCGGGCAACTACAGCACATCATAGAATCCCTTTACAACCAGCAAACCGACTTTAAAGAAAGTGACTACGAAACACTACTGGCTACAGTGCATAAAAGGATCAGCCAGCGGAGCTTTTTATTATTCTTCACCAACTTTGAAACATTATCGTCGCTGGACAGGCAGCTACCCTATTTGAGGCGCCTCGCCACACGCAACCTCGTATGCGTCGTATTCTTCCAGAACACGCTACTGAAGGAAATTCAAACCTCACATCCGGATACAACGGAAGGCATTTACATTAAAACCATCGCGGACAGATTTGATTTTGAAAAACGACAGATCGTCAAAGAGCTGCGCAGGCAAGGCATTCTCGCTTTGCTCACTACGCCACAGGAACTGACGGTAGATGTGATCAACAAATATCTTGAAGTGAAGGCAAGGCAGATGATCTGATCGGATTGTCTGCGCTTTGTCAATACTCTTACATCCTATTGTCATAACAGGTTTACGCTATTGCAGTGAGCAAAACAGCTGCGCTTTCGCTTTTTATATGATTCTGCACAAAAAAATTAATTGCTATTTTGCCATGTCTGTCGGAAATGAAAAAACTTGCTTTTCTATTTGCCACCATAACCCTCCTTGCCGCCTGCCGCAAGGATATGCTTCATTGGCAGCAGGTAGAAAAGATCGAAACATTTACCAATACTGACCGGCTTAATAAAATATACTTCATCAACGATTCTGTCGGTTTTGTGATCGGCGGCGTACGATTTGATCATAGCACTATTTTAAGAACCGAAGACGGTGGAAACACATGGAGTTCAACAAATGTTGCAGATGCCCCCAAAGAACTGTTTGGTATTACACAAATACCCGCTGGTGATATATACTGCATAGGGTTTGACGGAAAACTAATTAAGTCTGCCGACCAGGGTAAAAGCTGGAACCTCCGGCAACTCTGGTACCTGCCATATAAAGACCTGGCCTTTTTCGATAACAACAAGGGAATGGTCGTAGGCGGTGTCAGCTTCAACCAGGGATATACCACCAATATTGGAACGGACGGAAGCTATGGCCAGTTTGACTCAGTAGGTTATGAAATGAACGATATCGAGATGGTGAACGCACAAACCGGATTCATCAGCGCTCACGGGGCCGTTTTAAGAACAGACGATAGTGGTCGGACCTGGCAAATAACAGAGGTCGTCAACGACAACTATACGGCGATCCATGCCTTTGGTAACCAGATATGGACCTGCGGGTACAACGGCAGCATCTATCGCAGCAGTGATGCCGGCAAAAGTTGGAAGAGGATGCGCAACGGCAATGACCTCACCAAACCACGCTATCGGTTAAATGACATCTCGTTTACCGATCCACAAACCGGTTATGCGGTGGGTGAACATGGCCTGCTCATATATACCGATGACGGGGGCAACCATTGGATGGAATATGACCGTTTTACAGATAATGCGCTTCGCTGTGTGATCGCCACGGGCGGCGGTGGCCTGCTGGTGTGCGGGGATAATAGCAGCCTTTACAGGGTTTTTCCGATACATTTAAAATAACCCAATAGATTCCTTTCAGGTTTTGAGCTTAAAGTGGGCCTCACTTATTATTTTTGCACTCATTTTTTAAAGGTACTTACCGGATGGTGCATGCTACATTAAGTGAACAGGAAGTTGTTCGCCGCGAGAAACTGAAGGAATTGGAAGCGTTAGGGATCGATCCCTACCCGGCTCCGTTATTTGAAGTTACACATACTGCAAAGGAAATAAAGGAAGGTTTTTCGGAAGAGAAACAGGAACAATATAAATCGGTTTCCCTGGCTGGTCGTGTGATGAGCGTGCGCGACATGGGTAAGGCAAACTTCGCCGTATTGCAAGATAGCACCGGCCGTGTTCAGCTTTATATTAAGAGGGATGACATCTGCCAGGGCGAGGACAAGACGCTGTATAACACCGTCTGGAAAAAACTCGTTGATATTGGTGATTTCATAGGTATCAAAGGTTTTGTCTTTATCACTAAGACCGGGGAAACATCCGTGCATGTGGAAGAGTTCACGCTGCTGTCAAAGGCGTTGAGACCATTACCTGTGGTAAAGGAGAAAGATGGCGAGGTATTCGACGCTGTAAGCGATCCGGAATTCAAGTACAGGCAGCGCTATGCCGACCTGATCGTAAATCCTGGTGTTCGTGACACGTTTACGAAGATCACCAAAATGAAAAATGCCATCCGCAACTTCCTGAACGAACGCGGAGCATTGGAAGTGGACACCCCTGTGCTGCAAGGTATTCCGGGCGGTGCTATTGCACGTCCTTTCATTACGCATCACAATGCGCTGGATATTCCTTTGTACCTGCGTATCGCCAACGAGCTTTACCTCAAACGCCTCATCGTAGGAGGTTTTGACTGGGTGTATGAGTTCAGTCGCAATTTCAGGAATGAGGGGATGGACCGTACGCATAATCCTGAGTTCACGATCCTGGAGTTTTATACCGCGTATAAAGATTACCTGTGGATGATGGAAATCACCGAGCAGATGCTGGAGCAAACTGCCATAGCTACTAACGGTACCGCGGATGTTGTAGTAGATGGAAAGGAAATCAGCTTCAAAGCACCATACAAACGCATCAGCATTTTTGACGCGATCAAGGAACATACGGGTATTGATATTACTGGCATGGATGAAGCGCAGCTGCGTGATTTATGCAAGCAGCTTGGCATTCATACAGACGGCAGCATGGGTAAGGGTAAGCTCATTGATGAGATCTTCGGCGGCAAATGTGAAAAGCACTATATCCAGCCTACGTTCATCATCGACTACCCTATAGAAATGAGCCCGCTGACCAAGAAACACCGAAATAAAGAAGGCCTGGTTGAAAGGTTCGAGCTGATGATCAACGGCAAGGAAATAGCAAACGCGTACAGCGAGCTAAACGATCCGATAGATCAGCGTGAACGCTTCGAGGACCAGGTGCGCCTGATGGAACGTGGTGATGAAGAAGCTATGTATATTGACTACGACTTCCTGCGTGCCCTTGAATACGGCATGCCGCCTACTGCAGGTATAGGTATCGGTATCGAGAGGCTGGCTATGCTGCTGACGGGGCAGGTATCTATACAAGATGTCTTACTCTTCCCTCAAATGAGGCCTGAGAAAAAAGCTGACTAATATTTATGCTATGAAAAAATTCCTGCTGTTACCCTTCTGTGTCCTTGCGCTCAACGCAGCATCCGGGCAGACTTATGCCGATAGCATTTATAAGCACAGGGAGTATTACAGGAACGAATTCGTAATGGATGAAAAAAGCCCGCTGGGCATGCGTGACACCTCGTACCTGCGATTTTTTGCTCCAGACAGGAACTACAGGGTACTGGCTTCCTTAAAGCTTACGCCAGAGGCAAGTCCTTTCCAGATACCCACGCACAGCGGAAAGACGAAGACCTACAGGAAGTATGGTATACTTCACTTTATGCTCAGGGGAAAGCCCTATGACCTGGAAGTATACCAAAGCCTGGACCTGATAAAGAAGGAAGAATTTAAGAACTACTTGTTCGTGCCATTCAATGACATGACCAACTATGAAGAAACGTATGGTGGCGGCAGGTATATGGACCTTTCAATAGTCGACGTTGCTGACAACACCATCGTACTGGACTTTAATAAATGCTACAATCCATATTGTGCATACGCAGAAGGCTACAACTGTCCTATCCCTCCGGAAGCAAACAGGCTGCCTATAGCTATCAGGGCCGGCGAAAAGATGTTCGGAAAAAAACTTGAGGAGTAAACAACGACCGGATATAAATAAAAAGAGACGCTCACGCGTCTCTTTTTGTCAGTATAATGTGTGGTCACTTTATTTGATACCCAGCTTTGTCTTCACAAGCGAAAGGATGTTGTCGCTATCCTTTGCATACAACAGAGTACCTGCACTTGAATCGAAAACGTAGTCATAGTTGTTAGACTTAGCCACTTCTTTGATCGCTTTGTCTGCTTTCTCCAGGATCGGATTGTACAGCTCCTCTTTCTTCTTCGCTACTTTTTCCTGTGCGCTTTGCTGTGTTGATTGAATACGCTCTTCCAGTTGCTGAATTTCCTTAACCTTCACTTCTTTTACAGCTTCGGTCATTGTCTTTTCTCCGGCCTGGAAATCCTGTGCTTTCTTCTGGTATTCTTTACCCATTTGCTCCAGCTGATCCTGGTACTGTTTTGCAAAAAGCTGCAGGCTGCTGTCTGCTCTTTTTACTTCAGGCATCAGGCTCAATAACTCACGTGAATCTATATAACCGAATTTCTGTGCAAATACTGCGCTGCTCATGAAAACACCACAGGCCAGGAACAATACGAATTTTCTCATTTATAGTATATTATATTTCTGTTTTTAAGTTGTGCAAAGTAAGTGCCATTCTTTCTTTATTCCAACTATTCTTATTTAATACCAAGTAATTTTAACACATCATCACTGCGGTCCAGTTTAGGGTCTGCGTAGAACAATGTTACCCCACCCGCTTTGTCCAGCACGATATCGTACCCTTTCTGCTGCGCCATCTTTTGCACTGCAGTATACACCTTATCCTGCACAGGTTTTACAAGTTCCTGACGCTTTTTGAACAGATCGCCCTCGTAGCCAAAATGTTGTTTCTGCAGGTCCTTTGCAGCCTTTTCCTTTACCACGATCTCATCTTCCCTTTTCTTCCTTACCTCGTCAGAAAGCATAGCGCGTTCTGCCTGGTAAGATTTATACATCCTGTCCACTTCGCCCATTTTAGCGTCTATCTCAGACTGCCATGTTTTTGACAGGGCGTCCAGCTTTTGTTGCGCGTCTGTGTAGTCAGGCACTTTTTCAAGGATGTATTTAGAATCGATGATACAGTATTTCTGCGCCACTGCAGTGAGTGTACCAGACACAAGGAACAGTAAGCCTAAGATCAGTTTTCTCATGACAAATGCTTTTCTTTTAATACGTGAATTTAGCAAGAGATTATTCAGGTTCAAACCCTAGCATGAAGGTAAACTTGGAAATATCCTTGAAGCTGGTCGCACCCGATGCTCTGTCGTATCTATCAAATCCCACGCCATAATCGAGACCCAACAGACCAAACATAGGCAGGTACAACCTCACACCAAGGCCGGCGCCACGGTTTAACTTAAACGGATTATAGTCCTTAAAAGTATTCCACGCGTTTGCTGCTTCCACAAATGCAAGACCATAGATGGTCGAGGTCGGGCTCAGGGAGAATGGATAACGTATCTCCGCCGTGTATTTGTTGAAGATGGTCGCATTGTTTGCATACACCTCGTAACCGCGCTGCGCGATGATATCCTTACCTACGAAGTACGAGTAACCGGAAAGACCGTCACCACCCAGCTGGAATCGTCCGAATGGAGAGAAACCGATATCCGGGTTATAGTAGCCAAGGAAACCATATTTAGTAGCCAGCTTGAATACGAACTTACCCGTGATGTTCTTATACCACTCCGCCGTAAAACGGTATTTATGATACTCGATCCACTTGTACTTTTCGGCGATGCCTTCAGTCGCATAGTCTTTATCGCTGAATGAGCTGAATGGCGGTGTGAACGTCATCGTCAGGCTCACGTTCGAACCATTGCGCGGATAAAGCGGCTGATCCACCGAATAACGGGCAACGACGATCTTCAAGCTGAGGTCATTCGAGAAACCATCGTTGAAGTTGTCAAGAAGCGCATATTGTTTCAGCTTGTAGTTCTTATAATCCACACCCACAGTGAACACGAAGTTGTCATCCGGCCACCTCAGACGTTTACTGATAGAGGCATTACCACCCAATACCCTCAGATAAGAGGAGTTAGGATCTGCCCCACTCGCTGCACCCGAGTAACGGCTATAAATAAAGCCAGTTGTCAGTGCATTCGGCTTCTTACCACCAAGCCATGGCTCGGTAAATGAAAAGTTGAACGAGTTATAATACGCACCGTTCGACTGGTAATTGATGGAGAACTTTTGTCCGTCACCTATAGGCAGCGGGTCCCAATATTTTGGTCTCAGTATATTCCTGATCGAGAAGTTATTGAACAGGATACCAATATTTCCATAGAAGCTTACGCCACCACCGAAACCGGCAGAAAGCTGCAGCTGGTCGCTCGATTTTTCTACTACACTGTACGCAATGTCCACGGTACCATCCTCAGGATGTGGCGTCGGCTGTATACCTATCTTCTCCTGGTCGAAGAAACCGAGTGTAGCAATTTCACGCTGTGAGCGAATAAGGTCCTGGCGGCTGAACTTGTTGCCTGGGCGTGTATATAGCTCACGACGGATAACGTGCTCGTTTGTACGGTCGTTACCTGATATGGTAATATTCTTGATGGTTGCCTGCGGACCTTCGGTAATCGCCATCTCATAATTGATGGTATCGCCAATAATCGACGTTTCCCTTGGCTCTACCCTGAAGAACAGATAACCATCATCCATATAGAGACTGCTGATATCTTCACCGCCATCCGGGCTTAGCTGTGTACCAATACGCTTGTTGAGCAGATCCTGGTTGTAAACATCGCCTTTGCGTATGCCCAGTATGCCAGCAAGGAATTGATCGCTGTACTTGGTATTTCCGCGCCAGGTGATATCACCAAAATAATAGCGACGGCCCTCGTTTACCTTAAGATCAATATTCAGGTTACCATTCTTTACAGCGTATACTGTATCATCCACCACAACGGCGTCTCTATAACCCAGCGAGTTGTAATAGTCGACAAGCGCCTGCTTATCATCCTGGAACTTCTGATCGTTGAATTTCGAAGACGAGAAAATCCCTTTGAATCTTACATAGGGGTCAATGGTCTCCAGCGTCTTGCTGATAGACAGGAAACCCATGTTCTTTACATAGTCATTGAAACTGATCTTCTCAGTAGGATACAGGCTCACGTCGTCTGCACGATGCAGCGTAAACCTCGGCATTTCCTTGGTTGAATGAAATGTCCTTTTCAGCCTGCTGTCCGGCGCTACTTCATTGCCGGCAATATTGATCTGGTTGATCTTTGTCTTATTACCCTTTGCGATGTCGAAGGTCAGGATCACAGAGTTAGCTACCGTACTGTCAGCACGTTCACGCACATTTACCTGTACCTGGCCATAACCCTTGTCTGCAAAGAATCTTTTGATACGACTTGCAGCATCGCGTTTGGTGGCGTCTGTTACCACCTTCGATTTTACCAGGCTCACCTTATCCTTCAGTTCCTGGGCTTCGCTTTTCTTGATACCCCTGAAGTTCCATTTACTTAGGCGCGGACGCTCTTCGATATGTATGTCGAGAAAAACCTTATCACCGATCACTTTGGTCACTGATATACGCACATCAGAGAACAGATCCTGTTTCCACAGGTTGCGTATAGCGCGTGCTATATTCTCATCACCCGGAAGTCTTACTTTTCCTCCCACTGTGAGGCCGGTAACGGCCATCAGCAGGTCTTCGTCCAGAAATCGATTACCCGAGATCGTAATACCGCCAATTGTATATTCACTAGGTCTTACAGGTTCTACACTTTGTGTCCTGTTTGCTAAACCACCCTGCCTGCTGTCGCCGGGTGCAGCTATTTGCGCACGCAACGAAAAAGAGGAAAATGCAAGGGATATAAACAGGAAAGAACGCAAAGTCTTCTTATGCATGCTGTGGGGAGTTCGTTTGTATTTGTTCACTAGTTTTTCCAAAGCGGCGTTCGCGCTGCTGGTAGTTCAAAATGGCCTCTGCTAAATGTTGTTTGCGGAAATCCGGCCAGTGCACGGGCGTAAAATAGAGCTCCGCATATGCAAGTTGATAAAGCAGGTAATTGCTGATCCTGTGCTCCCCGCTGGTTCTTATCATCAGTTCAGGATCGGGAAATTCTGCCGTATTCAGGTATTTATGAAAACTGTTATCGTCAAGTGTGTTGGGATCCAGCTTACCTTCCATCGCCTCTTTAGCGATCTGCTTTGCGGCCTCAATGATCTCCCAGCGGGAGCTATAGCTTAAAGCAAGGATCAGGTTGACCCCTGTATTCATTTCGGTCATTTCCTTTGCCTCATTCAGCTCTTTCTGGCATACTTCCGGAAGACTTTTGAAATCGCCGATCACATGAAGCTTTACATTATTCTTCTTCAGTTCCTCTATTTCCTTGCGAATGGTGTTTACCAGCAATTCCATCAGGGCATTTACTTCTTCTTTAGGACGGTTCCAGTTCTCAGTTGAAAACGCATAAAGCGTCAGGTAGGAAATACCCAACTCGCCACAGGTGTTGACAATATCGCGTACACTCAATACACCTTCGTGATGACCATATACACGGTCTTCACCACGTTCCTTCGCCCAGCGACCATTTCCATCCATAATGATGGCTATATGGCGCGGTAACCGGCTGCGGTCTATTGCCTGAAAAACATCCATAACTTATTGAATACCTCTTTGGAAAGGTGGGCAAAGGTACAAAAATAGAAGCTTGGCGTATGTATCAAAATCCGGCAGTTACAGTTTAACTCGACTTTAACTGCGAGATTAGGACTGGCTTAGCTTTCAGCGTATATCGCTGAACCAGACGGGAATGTTACAAGTGAATAACCCGACCCAAGTAAAACGAATTAAATAAAAATAAAATTTATAGCTATTTGTACAAAAAAGGGCCGAAGCCCTCTTTCTATTCTTTGATGATCTTTTGGTAGTAGTACAAAATACCTTCTTTATCATAAAGCCGGACAACATATACGCCGGCAGCCATCGACTTCAGGGAAATATTGGTCGTGTTCTGTTGTTCGACCACCAACTTACCCTGGATATCCAACACTCTGATCGATGCAGGCTTATCTCCTATGATGTTGATGACGTCATTAGTGGGATTAGGCACGATACGAACATTTGTCTTGATCGTACTTGAGATTCCATTTACACCCTGGGACATTAAATTAGAAGACACTCTGTTATATCCTGTTGTTTTTGCAGTTGGATTACAGGTCGAAGCCAGGTCTATTTCGATTCGATAAGTCTTTTGGCCTGAGGGTGGCGTAAGGTCACTGAACGATATAGTACCGTAAGACACCTGCCCGATTTGCACAAAGGTTCCGCTATTTACGCTTCGCATGATATAATGTGTTGTATACGATCTACCCTCGTACTGGTTCCAGATCAGGTTTATCTCTCCATTCGGGCCTGTATTCGCGTTAAGGTGAATCGTTTTATGATACGGACTCTGACTGAACTCATTGCTACAACTATCTGTCTCTGTCATCTGGTACAGGTAGCTCTGTTGCAGCGGATTGGAAGACGTATCGAGGTACGTACTGAAAACGCCTGCAAGATTAGAACCAAGCAATGCATATTGACCTGCAACCGCTGTTTCACGATAAATGTTGTATTGAGAAGCATGGCGTGTACCTGTCTTTTCGTAGATGACTAAATTCTTGCCAGTCGCTGAATCTACAGTAACCGCACAAATGGATACCAGTGGGCTCGAAGGCATTGGGTTATTGTTCTGCAAAACAAGAGTGGAGTGAATTTTACTACAAGTGTTGGCATCAAGCACGGTAATAGTATACGCACCAGCCGACAGATTGCTCGCGAAAGTCGTAGCCCCTGGAATACCACTCCACAAGTAAGTGTATGGAGGTGTGCCGCCGGTCACATTGAGACTGATCGTGCCGATAGGAGACCCATTACATGGAACATCTGTAGTACTGTCCGTTATATTTAATGCGGAAGGTTGTGTGATAATGGTTGTGTCTTTTTTAAAACAGCCATTTGCAGACGTTGTTGTAGAAATGTACGCACCGACTGGTAGCCCGCTACGGGATGATGTTGTGTTGGATGAATTCACCCATGTATACGTGTAAGGTGCTGTTGCACCCGATGGAGTAATATTGATACTACCTACAGAAGTACCGTTACACAATAAATCCACCTTTGTAATTGCGGTCGACGGTTTGGGCAACTGAGTAAGTGCTAATAACTGTGACGTGTCGGTAGATGCGTTACTGGTGATCCTTACTTTGTAGTTTCCTGCAACCGTCGCTTTATATGTCGTTGCTGTAGCGCCCGGAATAATTGTATTTCCATTATACCATTGGTAGATAGCGCCCACAACGGCTCCGGTGCTCAATGTCACCGTATCTCCCTGGCAAAATGTAGCGCCCGGAGCGGCGGATATTGAAGGAGTTGGAACCGCGTACGAACCGAATTTCCAGACATACGGATAACTAAGCCCGAGAGATGTGGTTCGAAAAACACCGGCTAAGTACACATCCCCACTGTTAGTTGCAAAGCAGTTTTGTCCGGCTGCCTGCGGAGCTATCCCACTGCCTGAAACGTAGGTACCCCACAACCGCTGGCCGGTAGTGTCAAATTCAAGAAGGAAACCAAATTCAATGGTACTGCTTTTTGTGTCTATATAAGCTCCAGGTGTTGCTATATTACTATTTGATCTCGTATTACCTGAAATATAAACTTTACCTTGGTTGTTGACAGCACAGCCAAGGCCTTTATCATCTGAAGCGCCGCCGATATAAGTACACCACCCCCGTGCACCACTTGCAGTAAATTTAGCAAGGTAACCGTCGATCATTCCCCCTAAAGATGATTGAAACACGTTTGTCGTGGAAATGTTGCTGGCTGCCGTTGTCAAGCCACTAAAGTATACATTGCCTATCACGTCAGCATCTATACTAGAAACAGTTGTAGAGTCATCTCCATAGTATGTTGCCCATTGACGAATTCCATTTGTATCAAGCTTTAGAACATAGCCATTTGTATTTGATCCCATCATACTAGTTTGGTAAGCGCCTGGCGTTGCTATTGAAGAACTTGAATTGGTTGATCCCCCAACATAAAGATTACCCCCGCCATCTAATGTACATCCTGACCCTATATCCTTACCAACGCCTCCGTAGTAGGTTCCCCAAATCCTGATTCCCGAGGTTGATAATTTAATCACAAGCCCATCAGAACTGCCTCCTCCATAGACGGCTTGCTGGCTACCTGCGGTTGCTACGGCTGAACTGGACGATGTCATACCAACTGCGTACAAATTGCCATTTACATCAACCTGGCAATCATTTAACTGCTCTGTCCCGGCCCCGCCATAATAAGTTACCCATTGTGTAGCACCAAAAGTGTCAGTTTTAATGATCAGCCCATCAAATGATCCACCGGCGTGTGCTGTTTGATGGGCACCTGTCGTGGCCAGATAGTTTGCAGAAGATGTATAACCAATCATAAAAAGGTCACTTCCATCAAGCGCGCAGCTGGTTAATGTCGTTTGCGCAGAGGCCAGAGGTGCTGAGGGATAATATTGAGTAAATAATACCGTACCGGTAGAAGAACATTTTTGCAAAAAACCTTTGTCGGAGGTTATAGTGCCGTAAGGCTTTGATCCGACCATGTAAAAACTTCCCGTCGCATCGGCAGCAACATCATTTGTCATCATAAACGTTGCTGCCGCTGTCGTAGTTCCTACAGATACGCCTGTTGAAAACACAAGAGGGTCTATTACCAAAGTCTTGTGTGGGTCGTATCCAGTAACATCAAACGACAGAGTGGACTTATCTATCCTCCAATGTGCGTTTAGCTTTTTGTCATCCTGATAAACAATTGGTTCGCCTTCGCTAATATTGCCCTGTGGCGTGAACATTGTCACAGTTCCATCATTGTTCAACTGTATTCTTTCCGCCCCATCAATTTGCAAAAGGATCGTTTTATAATCTCCTCCCGGCTTTACAACATAGTCATACTTCAATGAACCGCCAGAAGAATAATATCTAAGGTCTATCGAAGGATAAACATCTTGATAGGTAATAGATTGATAACCTGAAACATTGGTGACTGGTATTGATGATGTATAATAATTTTCGTAGAATGGCACTCGCTTGCCATACAGGATACGCGCGTTCGGATTTGCACCGGGCCATGATACATCTACTCTGTAAACGAGCTCCTTCTGATAGAGCTGGTAGCTTATGCCTGTATTTTTCAGGTAGTAGGACATATCATTTGTGTTCCCATAAAATTTCACGTCATTTCTGAGCTGTTGATTTTGATCAACAACCTGGCCTTTGTTTTCCTTGAAAATGATAGTTGACTGAGTTCTATCCTTACTAAAACCGGTGACAGCTAAAGACGCCAAAAGGCAGAATGAGGTAATTCTGGTATAGGTAGACATGGGAACAATTTGTTGGTTTAAAGTTACAACGTAAATAAATAAGTTTTTATTTTATATGGCAGGTATTAAAAAGGGCCGCAGCCCTCTTTCTACTCTTTGATTATCCTTTGGTAGTAGTACAAAATACCTTCTTTATCATAAAGTCGGACAACATATACGCCGGCTGCCAATGACTTCAGGGAAATGCTGGTCGAGTTCTGATGTTCAGCTACCAGTTTGCCCTGGATATCGAGCACCCTGATGGACGCCGGTCTGTCACCTATAATGTTGATGATGTCACTAGTGGGGTTAGGTACAAGACGAATGTTATTTCTTGTCGTATTTGATATTCCGTTTACCCCCTGCGAGACAACATTCGAAGACACTCTTTCATATCCTGTCGTTTTTGCGGTCGGGTTGCAGGTGGAGCTTAGATCTATTTCGATCCGGTAAGCTTTTTGACCACTTGGCGGTGTCAGGTCGGTGTATGAGGTAACGTTTGATGACACCTGCCCGATTTGAACGAAGACGCCGCTATTTATACTGCGCATTATATAGTGTGTCGTGTATGGTCTGCCTTCATACTGATTCCAGATCAGATTTATCTCGCCATTCGGACCGACGTTGGAAGACAAATGTATTGTCTTGTGATAAACACTCTGGCTAAACTCATTGTTGCAGCTATCAGTCTCCGTCATGCGATACAGATAACTTTGTTGCAGCGGATTAGATGTCGCATCGAGATAAGTGCTGAAGACCCCTGCCAGGTTTGATCCAAGAAGCGCATATTGGCCTGCAACCGATGTCTCGCGATAAATATTGTACTGAGAAGCATGACGTGTCCCAGTCTTTTCGTAGATCACCAGGTTCTTGCCTGTTGCTGAATCAACCGTAACGGCGCAAATAGATACCAGAGGATTAGACGGCATCGGAATGTTATTCTGAACCACCGTAGATGTATCTTTTTTTGTACATCCGTTGGCGTCTGTTATTGTCGCTATGTAGGTACCTGTTGTAAGATTGATCAGCCCGGACGTAGTCGCAGCATTCCCGATCCAGGCGTATGTATATGGAGGTGTACCTCCGCTAACAGTGAGATTTACAGAACCGATTGCGGCTCCGCTACAGGGCACATCGGTTGTCGCATGGATAATCTGTATAGCGGGGTTGACGCTGATACTTGTTGGCGAAGAATATCCAATACATCCTGTACTGTTAGTTTCCACAAGCACATACTGACCGCTCGTTTTGGTCGAATAACTACTATTTGTGGCACCATTGATAGCCGTATCGTTTCGATACCACTGATAGCTAACACCAGCAACGGCAGTTGTACTTAATATGACGGAATCTCCCGCACATATTGCAGGTGAAGAAGCCGAAACACTGAGCACCGGCGCGGTACAAGGATTAAACTTGCCCAGGTACGCGTCCCATAACCCTCCGCCAAAAGTAGTTTGATGCGCTCCAGGTGTAGCCAGTGCAGGAAAATTACCAGACATGCCAGTTATATACACGCTGCCTGACTGATCGGCAGTACAATAACCACTCATGGCAAGCGGCCCGGTTCCTAAAGCGTAATATGTAGCATACGACCGGGCCCCTGCGGTATCAAATTCTGCAGCAAAAACAAAGGTGTTTGTTCCATTCAGGTTAACGGGCATGATGTATTGAAATGCTGCGCCTATTGAAGCGATCTTGGTTGACGACCTCGTTACACCGGTTAAGTACAGTTTGTCATTGTAAGAAGTAATCGAGGATGCCTGGTCAATATTGGCGCCACCGTAGTAAGTACCCCATATACGTTGTCCCGACGAATTAAACCTGGCCAGGAATGCATCATATCTTCCGCCACCGGCTGTTGCCTGCCAACTGCCCGTTGTGCTGATATTACTACCAGTACTCCCATTAGCAACCTGTCCATCAACATATATGTCACCATTAGCAGCAATGGTACAACCATAGATTATTGTGCTGTCCGGGCCATAATAGCTTGCCCAGAGCCTGTTTCCATTACTATCGAGACGGGCTAACATGCCCTGCCACGAGTTTGTCGCGCCTGTATACGTCGTCTGAAATGCACCTATAGTTGTAAGGTTTGTTCCGTTACCGGCCTGCCCTGCAACAACAATGTCTCCATTAGGTGCAAGTTTGATGTCATGAAAGTAATCGTTGCCGGTACCGCCATACAACGTTGCCCATACTTTTGTGCCGCTTGAATTGTATTTTGCAATAAACGCGTCGTTACTACCTGCTATAGTCGACTGAAAGGCGCCTGTAGTAGGTATGGTACCTGCATTAGCAGTGAAACCAGTTACGTAGATGCTGCCTGAAGGACTTACCACACAGTGCATGCTCGGTCCGTAGTACATCTGCAGGGGAAAAGAGCCACCTGTATTTACTGACCATTGAAAGGTGCCAGCCGAGCTGAGTTTCACTAACATATTGCTAACGCACAAATAAATATTTCCAAGTGCATCAGCATTACAACTTGTGGCCTCCCAGTTGAAGGCTCCGGTGCCATAATACGTGCCCCATTGCCTTATGCCTAGCGAGTTGAATTTGGCGACAAAGGCAGTTAGCGAAGTAAGCGTTGCAGTAGTTTGATAAGCTCCGGTTGTTGCAATATTATTTGCAGACCAGGTTGAGCCACAAATGAAAACATTGCTGCTATTGTCGGTACACACTGCATTTCCACGGTCATCACCCAGACCCGGACCACTGGTCGACATCACACCACCATAAAAGGTTCCCCAGTCTCTTACCAAAGGATCAATGATCAATGGCCTGGCTTTGTTATACGCTCCTATATCGAAACAAAGAACATTTTCCTTTACAACCCATTTGGCTTCTACCGGTTTTCCATCCTGGTAGACTTTAGGTTTACCCTCTTCAATACTACCGAAAGGCGTAACAACAGTCAATGATCCATCTTCATTCGCAACAATCCGGCCTGCGCCATCTATTTTGATCTGAATTTTTTTATGATCCCCACCGGGATTTACTATGTAGTCATATTTCAACGATCCATGATCACTATAATACTTCAAATCGATGGACGGATATAGATCTCTATACACAAGACAGCCAAAACTCTTTACATCCGTAGCTGGTGTGATTGACGTGTAGTAGTTTTCAATACCCGGCTGCTGTGCACTATAAGCCACCCTGGGATATTTGTTTGCACCTGGCCATGATATGTCGACCCTGTAAATGGAAACAGTTTGTGCTTCAGTTTTGCCACCCGGTTCATCAAGTCTATTGAGCGATTTTTCATCTTCCCTGTAAAGTTGGTAACTGATCCCGTCACTTTTCAAATAATAAGACATCCCATTGGTGCTTCCATAAAATTTTACGTCGCTTCTCGGCCGTTGGTTTTGATCAACAACCTGGCCTTTGTTTTCCTTAAAAATGACAGTTGACTGAGTTCTATCCTTACCAAAACCGGTGACAGCTAAAGACGCCAAAAGGCAGAATGAGGTAATTCTGGTATAGGTTGACATGGGAATAATTTGTTGGTTTAAAGTTACAACGTAAATAAATACGTTTTTATTTTATATGGATAGGTATTAAAAAAGGGCCGAAGCCCTTTTTCTATTCTTTGATGATCTTTTCGTAGTAGTACAAAATGCCTTCCTTATCGTAAAGCCGCAAGACATATACACCTGCAGCCAGCGACTTCAGGGAAATGCTGCTTGTGTTCTGTTGTTCAGCTACCAACTTGCCCTGGATATCGAGCACCTTGATTGAAGCTGGTCTGTCTCCTATAATGTTGATGATGTCATTAGTAGGGTTAGGCACAAGACGAATGCCGTTCCGCCCGATACCGCGTATCCCGTTTACGCCCTGCGACATTGTGTTCGAAGATATCCTATTGTAGCTGGTTGTTTTCGCTGTCGGGTTGCAGGTCGAAGCGAGGTCAATATCTATCCTGTAAGTTTTCTGGCCTGCCGGTGGGGTAAGGTCGCTATAAGATGTAGCCGTCGACGATACCTGGGCTATTTGTGCAAATGCTCCGCCATTCACACTTCTCATAATGTAATGCGTATTGTACATTTTGCCCTCATACAGGTTCCAGATTAGGTTTATCTCCCCGTTTACACCTGTGTTAGCCGATAGATGGATGGTCTTATGATATCCACTCATCGGAGATTCATTGCCACAGCTATCTACCACGCTCATCTTATAAGTGGCTGCCTGTTGCAGCGGATTGGAAGATACATCGAGGAACGTGCTGAATGCATTCGAAAGATTTGTACCGATCAGGTTATACTGGCCGGAAACGGACGATTCCTTGTACACTTTATATGCTCCTGCATTTTGGATACCGGTCTTTTCCCATATCACCAGGTTCTGGCCTGTTGCAGAATCAACGGTGACAGCACAAATATCAACCAGAGGCGCCTGCGGTTCTGTAATAGTAATTGTATCCATCTCCTGGCAAAGGTTTGCATCCTTTGTTGTTACCACATAGGTCCCTGCTTTCAGGTGTACCGCGCTGTCAAGCGTAGAAATCACATTGACCCCTGCCTTCCACGAATACGTATACGAAGGCGTTCCCCCGGTTGCAACGACAAACCCCTTACCTACGCTATCATTATAACATGTGTTATTGACAGAAGATACAGTCGTAGACAGTGCAGTAGACGGCTGGGTAAGCGTGATGGTGTCATTCTTTGTGCAGTTATTTGCATCCTTGATGACCACAGTGTAGGTTCCTGCGGCAAGGTTGTTGATACCGGCTGTGGTGGCTGTTGTGCTCCACAGGTATGTGTATGGTGGTGTACCCCCACCGGCTACAACACTACCACTACCATTGCTGCCACCGAAGCAAGGAATATTATTACCTGTTTTTGTATTACTGATCGCTGTGGGTTGAGTAATGGTGATGGTGTCGAGCTTTGTGCAATTATGAGCATCGGTGACGGTGACTACATAGCTTCCCACAGTCAATGTGCTTATTGAAGATGTTGAAGGCCCGTTGCTCCAGCTATAAGAATAAGGTGTAGTGCCGCCGCTTATTGTTACTCCTCCACTTCCATTGTTACCACCAAAACAGGAGACATTTGTTTTTGTCTTCACTGCAGCAAGTGCGGCAGGCTGTGTGATAATTACTGTGTCTTTTTTCAGACAACTATTGGCATCTGTTGTGGTGGCGACATATGTACCAGGACTTAGATTGCTAACTGCAGCTGTTGTCGCGCTTAGATTTGTCCAGGCATAGGAAAATGGTGCATTGCCTGTTGCGTTGACCGATATACTACCGTTTGCAGCGCCATTGCAGCTAACATTTGTACTAGTGACTGTTGTGCTGGCGGGATAGACAGCCGTTACCGTTATCGCTGGCGATGTAACAGTTAATGAATTCTCAAGTGCTGAAATTTTATAATTGCCAGCAGTAGTAGCGGCATATGTAGGTGATGTCGCTCCAGCAATGAGCGTGTCATTGCGATACCACTGGTAAGTAGTAGCTGCGTTCAATGCAGAAATACTCAACAGCACTGACCCACCCGGGCAAAATTTAGCAGATGACGGGCTACCAGTGACTGTCGGTGTAGCAAGTGTAAAACGAGAGAACTTTTTGATGTTCGGGCTACCTCCAGCTGTTTGTGATGCTGCCATTCCTACGATATAAACATTGCCTGCGGTATCGGCAAAACAATTCCGCACAACCGTCCAGCCGGAGCTGGGACTAAAATAATGGTTATAGGTACCCCATAACCTTTGGCCGCTGGTATCATATTCTTCCAAAAAGCCCAAGGTGACCCAGCCTGAGAAATAAGCGCTAGCGTTGGGCTGATACGAACCGGGAGTCGATATATTGGTTGCTGAATTTGTATTGCCTACGACATAAACCTTGTTTTTCATAACGGAGCAACCGGCAGCTGCGTCAGAAGCCGCACCACCTAAGTAGGTAGTCCAAACCCTTCCACCTGCAGGATTGAGTTTTGCAAGGTATGCATCGGAAAGACCTCCAAGGCTGCTTTGGAAACTACCTGCAGTAGCAAAATTTGTAGTGGCTGTTGTTCGGCCGCATATATATATGTAGCCCAGTGAATCCAGGTCACAAGCACTGGTAGTTGTTGAATCCGTACCATAGTAAGTTGCCCATTGTCTCACCCCTGTTGTATCAAATTTGGCAATATAACCATTGACAGTTCCCTGGAAAGTTGGCTGAAAAGAACCGGCGGTCGCAATACCTGTACTGGATGAAGTACGCCCACAAATATAAATATCGCCGGTTTTTGACGCAGCACATCCGGTAGCGCTATCATTGCCGGCTCCGCCATAATAGGTTGCCCATATTCTTGCACCGTTTGAATTAAATTTTACGAGGAATGCGTCACAACCTCCGCCCACTGCGGTTTGAAGACTGCCGGTAGATGAAATGTTGTTTGCAGATGTAGTGGTTCCTGTTGCATATATATTCCCGTCCGCTCCAACGGCGCATGCATTAAAACCATCCGTAGCTGTACCGCCATAATAGCTCGCCCATATAATGGTACCTGTGCTACTTGCCTTCAACATAAATGCATCATAGGAGCCGTTTATCGTCGTTTGATAAGCACCAGTTGTTGCGAAATTCGTAGTCGAGTTAGATGTTCCGACGACATATAGATTCCCGCTGCTATCAAGGGCTAGATCATTTGCCATGGAATTGGATGCGCTGACTGGCGTAAGAAAAGTATTAAATAACACACCATTGGTAGAACTGGCCTTTCTAAAAAATCCTATGTAAGAGTATGTGTACCCACACCAAAAGATGTCCCCATTGTTTGTGGCTACGCACGACTCCGTGCTGAAACTCAGATTAAATGCAGACTGTGCAGCCTGTTCCCATTGGAAAACCAGCGGGTCAATAATAAGTGTTTGCGTCTTGTCATAATCACCAACATTAAAGGACAGAACATTGTCATTTATAACCCAACTGGCACTGATCTGCTTCTTACCCTGGTACACTTTGGGCGCACCTTCTGATATCGCTCCGAGCGGTGTATTTATTTTGATCGAGCCATCTTCATTCTTTACAATTGAAGTAGCTCCGTCCAGCTTAATCTTAATATCACTGATGTTACCGCCCGGGCGCACCAGGTAGTCATATTTTACATTGCCTTCACTTGAGTAATATTTGAGATCGATAGAGCTATACAGGTCATGATACATAACATGACTATAGCTCTTAACAACAGTAACCGGCTTCGCACCATTGTAATAATTCTCATACCCGGGTATCAACTCACCCTTTGTGATCCGTGCATTTTTACTTGCACCAGGCCAGGAGATATCTAGACGATAGATAGTAGCGGACCCGGGGGCGGCTTTCGGTTGCGGAAGCTCGCCGGCCTTTTCTTTTTCATTAAACCTGACAAGCTGATAACTTAAACCAGATCCCGTTAGATAAAAATTAAATCCGTTGGCCTGGCCATAAAACAATACATCCTTTCGGGCCGAATAGTTCTGATCGGTTACCTGTCCTTTATTTTCTTTGAAAGGAACAGATGCTGTGGGATTTTCCTTGCTCCATGTTGCTGTCAATGGTGTTATGACAAGCATGAGTGCGGAGGCGAGTTTTGTATAGGTGCTCATAAAAAGGAATATTAAATTAAAATTAATAAATAATTTATTTAAATCACACATATATTCCTTCGCTGAAGAATTGCTGTTTTCCAATAAGTAAGAACAGCAATTGCTTTTATTTTTAATACTTTTTGAATTATTTAGAGGTTGGAATGGTCACGAACTTAAGTGCTGGCAACTCCTTACTCGGTGAATGGGTAAGGGAAATAAGGGACTCTGAAGTACAGAACAACCGTATGCGCTTTCGCAGAAATATGGAGCGGATAGGAGAGATCAGTGCTTATGAGATCAGCAAGCTATTGCCCTATAAAGAGATTGTTGTGCAGACATCGCTGGGAGAAGCGACCTGCGTGGAGCTCGAGCACCAGCCTGTTTTGGCGACAATATTACGGGCCGGCATTCCGCTTCACCAGGGCTTACTCAATTATTTTGACAGAGGGGATAACGCCTTTGTTGCAGCGTATAGAAAACACCATCGTGATGGCTCCTTCGAGATCGAGCAACACTATGTAACAAGCCCGGTTATTGAAGGACGGCCGCTGATCATCGCAGACCCCATGTTGGCCACAGGAGCCTCGCTGGTACTTGCATTGAGGACGCTTACCGAGAATGAAAAGCCCTGGCAAATACATATTGTTTGTGCCATAGCATGCACCGTTGGCGTGGAGTATGTTGAGCGCAGGTTTCCCGAGGCACATATCTGGTGTGGGGCAATTGATGATGAGCTTACCGCCCGTGGTTATATTGTGCCCGGCCTTGGAGATGCCGGGGATTTGGCCTTTGGCAGCAAGATGCAGTCTTAAGGCCAACGAATTTTCCTAAAAATGTGTCTTGCATAATAGACGGATTATGCTTATTTTGGTTGCAGAAAATATTATTAAACTACCCAAAATCAATTTTTTCAGATGAAGAAGATATTACTCGGAGTTAGTGCGGCGATGGTTCTAGTCAGCTCGGTACAGGCACAGGACGTGCATTTCACCCAGTATTTTGCTTCACCCCTTACACTAAACCCTGCGCTTACCGGCCTTACTCAGTGCGATCTTCGTTTGTCTGCGAATTACCGCTCGCAATGGGCAAGCGTATCCAGCAATCCTTATACAACAGCCTCAATATCATTTGATATGGCGACGCTGAAGGGTAAGCTGAATAATGGCGACGCCCTGGGCGTGGGTGTAATATTGCTATATGACAAGTCAGGTTTGGGTGGCCTTACGAACATTAATGCAGGTTTATCGGTAGCATACCACAAAGCGCTGGGTACCGAGAAAAATCATACGATCTCCCTTGGCGTACAAGGTGTACTGGTGCAGAAGAGCATCGACTTCAATAAGTTGAAATTTGAAGATCAGTTCAACCCCGGCTCTGGTATTCCAGAATACAATACAAGCGAGGCTATCGGTAACACCGACCTTAACTACCCTGACTTCAACGCGGGGGTGATGTATAGCGGCCGTGTAAGCGACCACTCTACAGCATATGCAGGTTTCTCTTATTACCACCTGACACAACCGGTAGAAACTTTTCTAAGAAGCAGCGGCGGAACTACTGATCATAAAATTCACTCTCGTTACACAGGTTACCTCGGTGGTTCATTCGATCTGAATGAGAACGTAGAGCTTTATGCAAGCGGTCTATACCAGGCTCAGGCAAAAGCTTCGGAAGTTATCCTTGGTGCTGCTGTAGGTTTCGTACTGAATCCTGGTCACGATCTTGAGTTCCAGAAGAACACAACACTTTACATCGGTGGCTGGTATCGTTACGGAGATGCAGTTGCTCCTTACGTAGGTCTTGAGTGGTCTAAAATGCAACTTGGAATAAGCTATGATGTGAACGTTTCAAGCTTCACACCAGCTACGAATGGCAATGGTGCATATGAGCTTTCACTGATCTTCAACGGCTGCATCAACAAGCGCGAAAGGGGTCCTGTATACAACTTCGCTTGTCCTAAGTTTTAATTTAACTTACATCGCAATAATAGGAAGCCCCGCAATGCGGGGCTTTTCTTTTATAGACCTTTTCCTTTGCTGACGTATTTATTGTCCTTGATGCTAAACCTGTATGGAAGCAATGCATCTTCCTGTGCGTAGGCCACCCCCACCCTGCTACCGGTTACGATCTTTGCCTTTGGTATCTTAATGCCCCGGTCTTCTATATATATAATAGGGCCCTGCAGATTTAAATTGGTGTGTATCGTTTTGATGCCCAGTGCCTCACTCATTGAGCCCGGCCCGGCCGTAAGATTTGGCTGCAGCTTTTCTTTCCGCCTCCGTTCCAACATGCTGTCTATTCCCTCTAATGGTTCTACGGCTCGTATCAATATAGCGTGTGGTACATGCTCAACATTGGTTACCACATTGAACAAATGATGAATACCATAACATAAATAAACATAAGCAACACCGCCGTGCGCAAACATCACTTCTGTACGATTGGTTCGCCTATTGCCAAAGGCATGCGAAGCCTTATCCGATGCGCCAGCATAGGCCTCTGTTTCGACGATCATACCGGATGTATATTGTCCATCTATATTGGTCACAAGTACCTTACCCAGCAATTCCTTTGCAATCTTTACAACGTCTGCTCTCTGGTAAAATGAATCAGGAAGGATCATGCGCAAATGTAAAGGAGCAGCGAAATCCTGCAAATAATAACTGTATTTTTAACGGCTATGTCGAAGCCCGGAACTTTATACATGATCCCGATACCGATCGCTGATGGAATGTTGAATACGCTTTCGCCTAAAGTGAGTGAAACAGTACTGACTATAAAGTACTATTTCGTAGAGAACGTTCGCACAGCGAGAAGATTTTTGAAAGCGTTACATCCTTCCATTGTGATCGATGATCTTCATTTTTCTGAGATCGATAAGCATATTGGACCGGATACGAACCAGCTAAAACAATGGCTGAATAATGGCTACAGCGTAGGTGTGATGAGTGAATCTGGTTGCCCTGGAATAGCAGACCCCGGTGCAGAAATGGCCTCAGTAGCACAGAACATTGGTGCAAAGGTTATCCCGCTCTCTGGGCCAAGTTCCCTTCTGCTTGCGTTGATAGCATCCGGGCTCAATGGTCAGAGCTTTGCATTCCATGGCTATCTTCCCGTAAAAGAACCAGCGCGAAGCCAAAGGATCAAACAGCTTGAACAATTATCAAAAAAAGAAAACCAGACACAGCTATTCATTGAAACACCCTACCGCAACAACAATATGGTAGACGATCTGCTGAAGCACTGCCAGGAACAAACAAGAGTGTGTATTGCGCAGAACATTACGGCAGAGAATGAGTTTATCAAAACAAAGACGGTAGCCAACTGGAAAAAACAAAAACCGACGCTGGAGAAACTGCCTGCAGTTTTCCTGCTATTGGCATAGCTACTTTACATTTCTACCCTTCCACTGGTACTTGCCGATCATACCCATAAAGCCGGCGCTGATGATATAGATGATATGCAATGGCTGCAGGAAGGGGAACCATACAAGTGCTTTTTGTCTCCTGAAGAAAGATGCAACAGGCAACAGGAAATATAACTCCACGCCTGTCTTCAGCAATAATATACTTGCCCCCAGCAACCAGAATAGGTTATCTGTAAACCCAAGAATAAAAAGTAAAAGAAATGAAAGGTTGAAAAGGTATACCATCATCAATATACCTGTTAGCTTTTTATCGTCATACTTGCCGGACTTGGAAGCCCAGCGTATACGCTGTTGAATAAAGCTATTCCATGTTGGCTGTGGCGCAGTCTGTACAATGGCATCGCGCGACTTTAAATAATGTATCCTGTCCGGATATGCTTGGTGCATCTTCATCGTCAGCAGATAGTCATCGCCGGATGCAAGATGATCTACACCTTTATATCCGCCTACGTCGTAAAATGCTTCCTTCGAGAAAGCAAGGTTTGCACCATTGCTCATATTGCCCAGTTTCAAGCGGTGCGCTGCAACGGTAATGCCCTGCATACTCATAAAATCGATGACCTGGAAACTTTGTACGACGGTGCCATCAGTTGTAAACGCAACCGGCGCAACCACCATCACGGACTGCTTCAGTTCGAACTGGTAGGCAAATTGTCTCAACCATCGTGGTGGAACGATACAATCTGCATCTGTCGTAATGACAACTGAACCAGATGATTGCGATATGCCTGTTTCAATCGCTTTCTTCTTATAAGAGTTGAGCTGTTCACCTGGCTCCAGCACATCTGCAAGACGTATGCAGCGAACATTCGATTGCGCAAACGACACGACCTCATCATAAGTTTCATCTGTAGAATGATCATCTATCACAACGATCTCAAAAAGCTCCTTTGGATAATCGTTCGCAAGAATAGACCGTATACAACGACTAATATTTCCTGCTTCGTTTCGTGCGGGGATGATCACCGTGATCTTGGTCCCAGGTGTATACCGCGGAAGTTTGAATACATCTTGTGAATGCCACCCACGTGCATATATCAGCATTAAGACACCATATGCAATAGTCAGCAGCCAGATAACAATCAGCAGGATCAGCATTTTCCGGAAATAAGGCTATTCGAGATTTGAGGAATGGTATCGGCATCGAAAACACGATGTCCTTTATCCAATACATGCAACTTAACAGAGATTAGCCCCTGTTGAAATTTTTTTGCATGCTGTACCGGGATCACACGGTCGTACTCACCCATGAAAATACACACAGGTATATTGTATTGATTGATCAACGTTTTCAGTTTTCTATTGCCGGGAATGATCATACTCATAGCAGGCCACGCACGACCTAAAAATGAACGATCTTCCTCCGTTCCAATATAACGCATACCAAACTTGTACCGCGATTCTTCGATCAGCTTTCTTCGCTTCAGCCATTCTATCAGCGCCATATAAGGCCCGTTATTCTTCAGAAAATTCCTGAACAAACTTCTACCGATCATCGTTCGGGTAGCAAAATAGTAAAACGGGTTAAAAACAAGTCCATCAGAAGCGAGGAGTACCACCTGCTCGATGCTCTCCGGCATCAGCTCAATGATTCCCATGCAAACCCGTCCGCCCATGCTATAGCCAAGAATGGAAATCTTTTCTACCTGCAAATTGTTCATGACGTACTCTACTAGCTTACTCAGATCAACCTTATGCAGCAGCTTATCATCACCCCATACGCTTCTGCCGTGATGCGGAAGATCTATACTCAGGATCGTAAAGTCCTTTTCCAGGTAGCGTTGAAACGGGCTGAAAACAGCAGCCGTATTTCCATAACCATGAAAGGCAAGCAATACCCTTTTCCCTGTACCTATCCTCAAACAATGCAGTTTGCCATTAACCAGTTCAATAAATTCTGACTGCCCGTAATCCATGTTCTTCAAAAGTAAAAAATTAGGTGCCGGGGTTGGTACTATTATTTAACAACTATTAAGGTCATTTTTTAATTAGATTTATAGTAACAATCATTTCTATGGAAGCTAGTACGCAGATAGCTGCTCAGGGTGGCTCCTTTCTTATCCAGCCATCATCTCCGGATAGCACTTTTACCCCGGAAGATTTTAACCAGGAACAACTGATGATACGACAGATGTGTGACGAATTCCTGGATAAGGAAGTATTGCCACATCTGAATGAACTGGACCAGCAACAACCGGGACTCATGCAATCGCTGCTGGACAAGGCAGGGGGACTGGGACTTCTCGGTGCAGCCTTCCCGGAACAGTATGGCGGTCTTGGAGAAGACTTTGTTACAGCAACGCTGATCAATGAGCGCCTGGGTGGTGGTCACTCTTTTGCAGTAGCTATGGCAGCTCATAATGGGATCGGCTCCTTGCCTATCCTTTATTTCGGCACAGAGGAGCAAAAACAGAAATATATTCCTAAGCTGGCAACCGGAGAGATGAAAGGCGCTTATGCACTTACCGAACCTGGTTCAGGGTCTGATGCACTGGCGGCTAAGACAACTGCTAAACTTAGTGAGGATGGCAAACATTATATCCTGAACGGTCAGAAGATATGGATCACCAATGCAGGCTTTGCAGATGTATTCACGGTGTTTGCAAAGATCAATGGAGAACAGTTCAGCGCATTTATTGTAGAAAAAGATGTCCCCGGTCTGAGCCTGGGTGAGGAAGAACATAAAATGGGCATCAAAGGCTCCAGTACGAGACAAGTATTCTTCGAAGACTGTAAAATACCGGTAGAAAACCTGCTGGGTGAAGTTGGGCGCGGTCATATTATCGCCTTCAATATTCTCAACATAGGCCGTTTAAAACTCTGCGCAGCTGCACTGGGTGGTGCAAAAAGAGCGCTGGCAACCACAATTGAATACGCGGCCAACCGTGAACAATTCAACACTCCTATAGCGTCCTTTGGCGCTATACAGCACAAACTCGCCGAAATGGCCATAAGAACCTTTGCTACCGAATCAGTACTCTATAGAACTGCTGCATGGATAGACGAAAAAGAAAAAAGCCTGCATGAATCCGGCAAGCCGGGGAATGAAACGTTGCTCGGCGCAGCCGAAGAATTTGCAATAGAGTGCGCCATGCTCAAAGTGATCGGCTCTGAATGCCTGGACTTTGTGGTAGACGAAGGGGTGCAGGTACATGGCGGCAATGGCTACATGGATGATTACAACATCTCCCGTGGCTACCGCGATAGCCGTATCAATCGCATATTCGAGGGCACCAACGAGATCAACAGGCTGCTCACGCTGGATATGTACCTGAAGCGTGCTATGAAAGGCCGTATCAACATTATGGGGCCAGCCATGGCGGTATCTAAGGAACTTATGAGCATACCTGACTTTGGCGAAGACGAAGGTGCATTTGCCGCAGAGCTGAAAGCCATCGCTAATTTCAAAAAGGCCATACTGATGGTGGCTGGTGCTGCTGTACAAAAGCTGATGATGAAGATCGAACATGAGCAGGAAATACTCATGTACCTGTCCGACATGCTAATGGATACCTTCCAGGCAGAAACGATACTAATTCGAGCTATGAAGATGCAGGAAAAGAGCCATGAGAACACGGCAATAGCGCTTGATGCAACCCGGACATTCATCACCGATGCCGCAGACAGGATCAATCACGCGGGCAAAAACGCTATCAACTCCTTTGCAGACGGCGATGAACAGCGCATGATGCTGATGGGGCTTAAGCGATTTACCAAGACAAACAGTTTTAATACCAAAGAAGCCAGGCGCAGGATAGCTGCCCGTCTCCTGGAGACCAGGAAATATTTCTTTTAGCCTTTTAATGAACTTTCTAAATTTAGTCCTGTAAATACTCATTACAGGACTTTTATTTTTCTACTATGGCAGATGTATCTCGTTTTTCAGGATCGATATCAAAAGGTTACAGTTTCAAGGGTGGCACTATTTACCTGGGCAAGGGCATGCTGGATGGCCAGGTGGTACCCGAAACAAAGGTGTACGCACCGCTGAAAACAATGAATCGCCATGGATTGGTGAGTGGCGCTACCGGTACCGGTAAAACAAAAACGTTGCAATTGCTGGCTGAAGGGCTCAGCGATGCCAGCATCCCTGTATTGCTTATGGATATCAAAGGCGACCTGAGTGGTATAGCTGCATCAGGCAGTGCTAATGATAAGATCAACGAAAGGGTCAGGATACTTGAAACAGACTATAAGCCTGCAGGATATCCTGTTGAACTGCTAACGCTCAGCAATGAACCTGGCGTTCGTTTGCGTGCTACCGTCACGGAGTTTGGACCCGTTCTTCTGTCTAAAATTCTTGGACTGAACAGCACGCAGGAGAGTATTCTTTCACTCATTTTCAAGTATTGCGACGATCACCAGATACCATTGTTGGACCTGAAGGACCTGCAAAAAACATTGCAGTGGGCTGCCAATGAGGGCAAGCAAGACCTGGCACAGGAATACGGTAATATTTCTGCAGCATCGGCAGGCACTATCATGCGTAAGGTGATAGAACTGCAACAACAGGGCGCAGATGTATTCTTCGGTGAACCGTCTTTTGAAATAGAAGACCTGATGCGCATCGCAGACGATGGGCGCGGCATGGTAAACATACTGCGGGTAACAGACCTGCAAAGTAAGCCAAAGCTGTTCTCCACTTTTATGCTGCAGATGTTGTCCGAATTATATGCAACGCTGCCGGAAGCAGGTGACCTGGACCAGCCAAAGCTGGTGATGTTCATTGACGAGGCGCATTTGATATTCAGCGACGCTAATGATGTACTTGTACAACAATTGGAGACGATCATCAAGCTGATAAGGTCCAAGGGCGTTGGTATATTCTTCATCACGCAGAATCCGGCAGATATTGCGCCTTCGGTGTTAGGTCAGTTAGGTCTGAAAATCCAACACGCGTTACGGGCATTCACAGCTAATGACCGAAAGGCTATCATACAGGCAGCAGCCAATTATCCTGAGACAGAATTTTACAAAACAGAAGACCTCATCACACAACTAGGAGTTGGCGAGGCGCTGGTAACCGTGCTGGATGAAAAAGGTATTCCTACTCCACTGGTAGCCACCATGCTTTGTCCACCCCGATCCAGGATGGATATTTTGTCGCAAGCTGAGATCGATGCATTGGTCGGTAAATCGCAACTGGTGAATAAATATGAGCGTACGGTAGAACGTGAAAGCGCGATGGAGATACTGGGCCAAAAACTTCAGACAGCGAAAGAAGAAAATGCTGCTGCAAAGGCAAAACCGGCTCCTGAAGAAAAGAATGTTTTGGAGAGCATTTCTGATAACCCGATCGTGAAAAGCATGATGCGCACGGCAGGTAATACGATCGTTCGCAGCCTGCTGGGCTCACTAGGCATATCAGGAACGACGAGGCGAAAAAAGAGCAGTGGCTGGTTTTAATCGTCACGCCATTCCTTCCCTGTCAGGTTCAGGAATACATCCTCCAGATTCGCAGCCTTCACTTCCTTCGGACGCTTGAACCCCGTAGCGATCAGCTTATCGATCAATCCGTCAGGTGTATCAATGGCGATGATCTCTCCGCTATCAACAATCGCCACACGGTCGCAAAGCACTTCCGCTTCATCCATATAGTGGGTGGTGATAACAACTGTAGCGCCACGTTCTCTCAACTGACGAATAAGGTCCCAGAGATTTCTTCTTGCCTGCGGGTCAAGGCCTGTGGTCGGCTCATCGAGGAAAATGATCTTTGGCTCATTGATCAACGTAGTAGCAATAGAGAATCGTTGTTTCTGTCCACCGGATAACTCTTTGAATTTGCTCTTCGCCTTGTCACGCAGGTTCACGGTGTCCAGTAGGGTCATTGGGTCTACACTCCTGTTGTACAGCCCTGCAAACAGCTCAATGATCTGCTTCAGATTCAGGTTGGGGTAATAGCCAGCAGCCTGTAGCTGCACACCAATGATCTTCTTGATATCATTCTGGTGACCTTCTATCGAGAAACCCGCGACGGTAACATCACCTGAGGTCTTGTCACGCAGTGTTTCGATGATCTCCAGCGAAGTGGTCTTACCTGCACCATTCGGCCCTAGCAGCCCAAATATCTCCCCTTCGTAAACATCAAAGCTGATGCCTTTAACGGCTGTAAAATCACCGTATTTCTTTACAAGATCGCGAACAGTGATGATGGCATTGGACATATGTGTGCAAGTTAATGTAGTTAAGCTCCCGGACGTCTATTTCTCGATCATAAAGCAGGCGCGGTGCAGTCTGCCCTGGAAATCGAAAGGGGTCGTCACGTTGGTGATATCTTTTACGGTGGTGGCAGGCAGGGCATCGCGGTCGATCTGGAAATTGCGGTAGTTATTACTGAAGTAGATTTTCCCGTCGTCGGTTGTCGCTTTTAACAGCTTCTTCAATAATACAACATGGTCCCGCTGCACATCAAAGGTCTCCTCCATACGCTTGCTGTTTGAGAAGGTGGGGGGATCGCATATGATCAGATCAAAAGTATTAGATGGCAGGTCATTGATCACTTCCATGACATCCTCATTCACAAACTCATGTTTGTCATCATCGTAGAGCTTGTTATACTGCATATTGCGCTTTGCCCAGTTGATGTAGGTTTTGGATAGATCAACGGACGTAACCGAACTGGCACCGCCCGCCGCAGCATATACACTAAAAGACCCTGTATAGCAGAATAGGTTCAATACTCTCTTACCTTCTGCTTCGGCCCGTACCATACCACGTGTCACCCTATGGTCCAGGAACAAACCAGTATCGAGGTAGTCGGTGAGGTTGATAATAAATCGCAGCCCGGCTTCTGTCACGATCTTCTCTACCTTCTCCTCTCCGAATTTCTCATATTGCCCCTGCCGTCCGGCCTTCCGCTGCCGCTGCTTCATGAAAATACTCTCCTTCGGTATTTCCAACACACCAGCCAGCATTTCCCTGCAGGCCTCCAGCCAGGCCTCATGTTCTTCATCCTCCATCCCATGGCGACGCTTGTATTCTGCAGCATGCACCACGCCCTCATACCAGTCTATAGCAAATGGAAACTCTGGCAGATCGTGATCATAAAACCGGAAGCAAGCCACTTCCTGCCTGCGCGCCAGCTTACTATAATGCTTCCACATTTTGGTAAGCCGGTTCTGAAACATGGGTAGTTTCTGTGAAAAATCGAAGCTCAATGAAGTACGTATTTGTGGCCAAAGATAAACAGTAGCAACTAGGCTATAAAAATAAAGGCCACCATATAGGTGGCCTTGTTATGTATTAAGCGCGTTTATTAATTCTTGATCTCAAAATCGTAGTGACCTTTTGTGTACACAGTAGTTGTATCGCTGTTGGCAAAGATGTAATAAAGGCGATAACAACCCGGCTGCAATTGAGGATTTAGTTCCCTCAGGTGATACAGATTCACGGTGTCATTACGTGATGAGTCGCTGGACTCCTGAACCCAGGAATAGTATTGCTCCTGTTGTGTCTTTAATGGTAAATAGCCAAAGAACTTAACCCTGTTACCATTATCCGGCCTGTACACAAGGATCGGGTTGTAATCCAGGTTCCTGTTATAAAGTACGTGGCTGTTAACGTAATGATATCTCACGTAGCCATGCCATTCCGTATCTGTCACCAGTTTGAAATACCTTAGGAACTGTACGGATTCAGGCAGTGTATATTTTTCAAAATGGCCGTCATCTGTAGTATCTGCACACGATGGTTCGCGAAAACCAGGATTTGTCTCATCTTCCTTAGCACATGCGAAAAACAAAAGAGGCAACAAGGCTACTATCAGAACTCTTTTCATAAAGCTTCAGTGAAAATAATTTGCCTCGTAAGGTATAAAAAGATTTGTGGAAATCATACAAATCCTGTGCTTTCGCCTGAAACAAAGAAAAAAGGCGCATATGCGCCTTTAATATTCAGTATAACTCACCTTTTTGCCCGGAGGCGGGTTGGATTTCAGTCCGCGGTTGTGGGGCAGCATAGCCTCACGTTTTTTCATATATACACTATCAGCGGTTGAAGAAACCTCGTATTCTTTGTGAAATACCAGCTCATCTACCTGGTATTCTTCTTCCTTGATCAGTCCACCCGTAGCCGGATTGTAGTATTTCCAGGTCCCATGACGCATGGAGCCGATATCTGTGGGAATGACCTTGTACTCTTCCTCCTGTGTAACCGGATGCATCACTACGATCGTGTCAAATTTATTTTTAGGGTTCAGCCCCCTGTAATGCCCCACACAGTATAGCCTGCCCTGGTCGTAGTATTTGGCCTCTCCATCCAGCACATCGTTGCGATAGCCTTCGATAGATACAAGGTCGCCGCCATTGTCTACCTTATACCAATTGCCCACCTTTACACCGTGGTCGTAATTGCCAAATTCGTTGACGCCAGGCTCACCCATGCGCGGCTCTTTGGTGGTAAACCAGGTACCATCCTTTTTGCCCTTAGCATCATACTTATTCAGTTCTGATTTTTTACCTGGTGGGGGCGCGTCTTCTTTTTGCTGGGCTAAAACCGGCAAGGAAAGCAGACAAGCTAAAACAAACAAATAATATATCTTCATCAGGTTCTATACTGCAAAGCTGCTGCCGCAACCGCAAGTGCTGCTGGCGTTCGGGTTGCTGAAGGTAAAGCCTCTCGCGTTCAACCCATGTTCATAATTCACTTCCATTCCGAAAAGGTAGATACCATGGGCCGTCTTCATAATAACGGGAACACCCTCAATATCGTACACCTGGTCATCATCCTCACGCTTATCAAAACCCAGCACGTAACTCAAACCCGAGCAACCGCCGCCTTTTACCCCGATACGCAAAAGCTGGCTATTGTCGAACCCAGGTTCATCCATCAGCCTTTTTACCTCGTTAATAGCGCTCTCAGTCAATTTTACCGGGCTTTCTAATGTTGTCTGCATTTTCAAAAAGTGTAACTACAAATTTACCATCCCAACGGGCGGTTACCAAACCCGAAACGTTAAATGATCCAATTGCCTGATAAATATAATAGATATAGTGAAAGTTTGCCAGAGTTGCCAGGTGCTTTTGTGCTTCGCTTCAAGGGTCAGCTATGGGAAGCAAACCACTAAAAAATCATCATTTTTCTTAGTTTTGTGCCCTGCAAAATCAATTTTAACATGAGCGAGGCTTTAGATATGATTGTCGATGACGCATCAGCGCAGATGAAAAAGGCGATCAGCCATCTTGAGAGTGAATTATCAAAGATCAGGGCTGGCAAGGCAAACCCGGTGATCCTGGATGGGATCCATGTGGACTATTATGGTTCACCTACCCCGCTGAACCAGGTTGCCAACGTAACGGTTGCCGACGCCAGGACATTGTCTATACAGCCGTGGGAAAAACAAATGCTTGGGCCTATCGAAAAAGCAATCATTGCTTCGAACATCGGCCTGAACCCGCAGAATGACGGCAATTTTATCCGCCTGTTCCTGCCACCGCTTACAGAAGAGCGCCGTAAGGAACTGGTAAAAAGAGTGAACGCAGAAGGCGAACATGCTAAGGTTGCTGTCCGCAACATACGTCGCGATGCCATCGAGCAGATCAAAAAAGAACAAAAGGACGGCCTGAGCGAAGACGTGGCTAAGGATGGTGAAGCACGCGTGCAGGGCGTTACAGATAAATACATTGCCGCAGTAGATCAGCACTGCAAGGACAAGGACAAAGAAATAATGACTATATAACGTACCAGCTCATTACAACCGTAATGAGCTGCTGCTTTTACATTTCTTCGCATATGGACCAACTGCATAGACATATTCTTTTATTGTTTTCGATACCTATCTATGCGGTACTCATTCCACTCGAGATCATATTGAGCAACTTCCACGACTGGAAGTTTTACAGCGTAAAAGAGACGCTAATCAACGTGTACCTGAACCTGACCAACGCGGGCGTAGACCTGGTATTACGCGGGGTAGCATTTGGCGTATTGTTATTCTTCTACCAGTTTCACCCTGTAATAGAATGGCATCCCGTTGTATACTGGACGCTGCTGTTTTTGTGCGAGGATATACTCTTCTGGCTGGAACATTTTGTCGACCACCACGTGCGCTTGTTCTGGGCGGTTCATGTCACACACCACTCGTCGGAGGAATACAATCTTACCACTGGGTTTCGTTCATCGGTGCTTATGCCTTTTTACCGTTACCTGTATTTTATTCCTTTGGCACTGATCGGCTTTGACCCGCTGCACATTTTCTTCATGTATGCACTTACCCAAACCTATGGTATCCTGGTGCATACGCAAAGCATTAAGAGACTGCCTAAGCTGATCGAGTTTATCTTCGTAACACCGTCACATCATCGTGTGCACCACGCGAGCAATGTACCTTACCTCGACAAGAACATGGGTATGGTGCTTATCATCTGGGACCGCATATTCGGGACATTTGCTGCTGAGTTGCCGGACGAAACGCCCCACTACGGCCTTACCAAACCAATAGCTGAAAAACACCACCCCACCGGCATTATCTTTCATGAATGGAAAGCCATCGCAAAGGATATGAGAAAGGATATTCCGTTGCGTAAAAAAATAGGCTACCTGTTTCAACCGCCGGGCTGGAGCCATGACGGCAGCAGCATGACCTCAAAACAATTGAGAGCCTACTGGAGGCGAAAAAAGGCTACTGAAGAAAAGGCAGCTGAGCAGATTGTGGATTAAAGGCCGCCCATTTTCAAGATCTTCTTGTATTCCTTGGGTTTTACTGTCCCAACTGATAAACGGGACAGCCTGACGAGGTCCATATCCTCCAGATCTTTTTCAGCCTTTATATCAACAAGCGTTACGGGATTAGGCAATGGTTTTACCGGCTTAAAATCTACGACTACCCAATTCGGGTCATCTGTCGTAGGATCCTGGTAAGCTTCCTTCACTACCTCGGCAATACCTACTATGGCCAGCCCCTCATTGCTGTGGTAAAAGAAAACCTGGTCGCCTTTCTTCATAGCCTTCAGGTTGTTGCGGGCAGCATAGTTGCGCACACCATCCCAAAAAGTTTTGCCTTCTTTTACAAACTGGTCCCAGCTGTATTTAACAGGTTCTGATTTTATAAGCCAGTAGTTCATTTAATTGAGAATTGACAATTGAATAATGGACAATGAAATTAGGGAACTATTACTAATTGTCCCTTTGCAACAAAAACTTTGCTAACTCCCGAAGTTGTTCCTTTCTCTTACTTAGCACAGCTACCTCCTCGAGGCAGTTGAACGCTGACTGAGAGTATCGCTGCACCTCGTCCCTGCAGGCTACGTCTGCTTCTGTGTCTTTATACAGCTGCAGCATAGCCGACACTTTGCCTTCGGCATCACTGCGCAGCAGTTGGCAGATCTGCTCTTTCTGCGCAGCGTTGGCGTTGGCTTGTGCTTTCAGCAACAGGTAGGTCTTTTTATTCGCTTTTATATCACCGCCATTCTGTTTGCCCACCTTGTCTTCGGTGCCAAACGCATCCAGGTAATCATCCTGCAACTGAAAGGCTATGCCGAGGTTCTTGCCAAATTCATACAGTTTGTTTGCATTACCCTCCGTTGAACCGCCCAGTAAAGCCCCCATCTTCAATGCACAAGCCAGCAGTACAGATGTCTTCAGGGTAATCATCCCAACATATTCATCGATGCTGACATCGTTCCGGGTTTCGAAATCCATGTCCAGTTGCTGCCCTTCGCATACCTCGATTGAAGTTTTGTTGAAGAGGTGCAGTATCTGGGGCAACGAGTGCTGAATGTATGCCAACTGATCGTAGGCATAAATGCTCATCACGTCGCCGCAGAGGATACCTGCAGTCAGGCCATTACGTTCATGGATCGTTTGCTTTCCTCTGCGAAGAGGTGCCCTATCCATAATATCGTCGTGGATTAACGTGAAGTTGTGAAACAGTTCAATACCGGTCGCAGCATGCCATGCATCTTTGGTGATGTCGCCAAAAAGCTCATTGGCCATCAGGCAGATGACAGGACGCACGCGCTTACCACCTATCGTCAGGAAATACCTGCACGGCTCATATAAAGTATCCGGGTGCTGAGGAAAGGGTAAATTAGCTGAAAACCTGTCTTCGAATAAACTGACCAGTTCTGTAAAAGAATGCATGAATTACTTTTTGCGTTTCGATCTGCCTTTTTCTCTCGGCGCGTCAAAGGTAGTTTCTCTTTTCTTTTTTGGTCTTTTTGTTTCTATATCCTGTTCCGGTAACTGGACCAGTACGTAGTCTATCTGCCTTTTGTCCAGGTTTGCAGTGGCTACGCGCACCTTTACCTTATCGCCCATACGGAAACGAATGCCTGTATTTCTGCCTACAAGGGCGTACTCATGCTCCAGTAACTCGAAATCATCATACTGGGAGAGGTCAGCGATTGACACCATGCCCTCACATTTATGTTCTACCGTCTCTGCCCAGAAACCATAGCTGGACGTACCGCTTACGATCGCATCAAAATCCTCACCCACATACTGCTGCATGAATTCGACCTGCTTGTATTTGTTGGCAGTACGTTCTGCTTCCATAGCCTTGCGCTCCATGTCGCTGCAGTGACGGCATTGCTGCTCCATGGCCTTGACCGGATGTATGTCGTTATTCAGACACTCAAACAACACCCGGTGTACCAGCACGTCGGGATAACGGCGAATAGGCGAGGTAAAATGACAGTAGTCCTCAAAACCAAGCCCGTAGTGACCAATATTTTCCGTTGTATATACAGCCTTGGCCATGGTGCGTATACCCAGGCTCTCCAGCACATGCTGCTCAGGTTTACCCTGTACCATAGCAAGCATCTCATTGAATGACTTAGCTATTGCTTCTGGCGTATTCAGGTCAAATCTGACGCCGAAACGTGACGCAAATGTTGTGAACAGCTTCAGCTTTTCTTCATCAGGCACATCGTGCACACGATAAGGGAATGGGACCGGTTTATCTTTTACCTTGATCTCAGATACATAGCTAGCTACATATTTATTAGCCAGCAGCATAAATTCTTCGATCAGCTGGTGTGCTTCCTTGCTTTCTTTTACCACAATACCGATTGGCTTCGCCTCCTCATCCAGTTTAAAGCGAACCTCCTGCGAGGAGAAGTTGATCGCTCCTTTTTTGAAACGCTCTTTGCGCAGGTTCTGCGCCATTTCATTGAGCAGTAGCAGAATTGGTTTGTGATCCCCATCAGCACCTTCTATGATCTCCTGCACTTCTTCGTAAGTAAAGCGACGGGCAGACTTGATGATGGTCTTACCCAGCCAGTAGTCTTTTACTCTTCCAGCCTTTGTGATATTGAACACTGCAGAGAATGTATATTTCTCCTCATTGGGACGCAACGAGCAAAGCTCGTTCGACAAACGCTCTGGCAGCATTGGTAAAACTCTATCTGGCAGGTAAACACTCGTAGCCCTGCGATAAGCCTCCTGGTCCAGCGGTGAATCCTTTTTTACATAGTGCGATACATCAGCAATGTGTACACCTACTTCATAAGTGCCATCGCCCAGGTCCTTGTATGAGATCGCATCATCAAAATCGCGTGCATCTACCGGGTCTATCGTAAAGGTTAATATGTTTCTGAAATCCCTTCGGTAATGCAATTCATCGGCATCGATCACCTCCGGTATACGTGCAGCTTCTTCCATCACTTCATCCGGGAAATGCAATGGAAAACTATTGTCCACCAGTATGCCCTGCATCGCGATCTCATTGCTCGACTCATGAGTGAGAATGCTCACTACTTCGCCCACAGGATTCTTCGCTTTGGCTGTCCACTCTATGATCTTTACTATAGCATGGTCACCGTTCTTACCATTATTCAACAAGTCAATTGGGACGAAGATGTCGACAGGCATATTTTGCTTATCCGGTATCAGGAAGGCGAAATGCTCTTTCACCTCCAGTCTTCCGGCAAAGTCTGTTTGCCCACGCCTGATCACCTCTTTGACAATACCTTCCTGTCTGCCATTTCTCTTGGAAGCACCCAGCACTTCTACCCTCACTTCGTCACCATCCAGTGCTGTTCCCATTTTGTCGGGCTTCACGATAATATCTCTTTCAAGCCCTTCTACGATCACAAACCCCATCCCGCTTTTTACTATCTCCAGTCGTCCCTTCATCAAATTTCCACTACTATCCGCCTGCTTTTTTTTCTTCTTCTTTTTTTGAGCCATATTATTCTTGATTAATCTTTTATGCGACAGGGAGTATCGATTCTTTGATAAATATAAAAAACCCTTGCCAAGTAAATTTTGTTTTGATTACCAGCCACATGGAATGGACTGCATCTTACATCAATATTTGCCCTAATTTTAAGCAATAAATCCAGCTAGCTATGCACAAGTCACAAGTTCCGCTACCAAAATTTTTCGACCGGTATATCAAGCAGGTTCAGGAAGAAGACCTGGTACAGGCGCTGGAAAGCAGCCTTTCCGACCTTAACCAACTAGACCTCAGCCAATACAAGGCATTAGGTGACCAGGTGTACGCACCAGGAAAGTGGACGATCAACGATATATTTCAGCACATTGCAGACGCTGAGCGCATCATGAACTATCGGGCGCTCCGTTTCGCAAGGCATGATGAAACACCGCTGCCGGGTTTTGAGGAAAATGACTACGCCCCTGCCGCGCTGGCCAACCAGAGAACGCTGGATGAGATCCTTGACGAACTAAAGGTCATCCGGCAATCTTCCATTATGATGTTCCGGAGCTTTACCGACGATATGCTGGCAAGAAAGGGAACTTCAAACAATAATGAAATAACGGTTGCTGCCTTAGGATTTGTGATAGCCGGCCACCAGGCACATCACCTGCACGTGATCGAAGAAAGATATTTGCCTCTACTGACGATGGCTGACAGCGGAGTTCAGTGATTATTTTTCATCATCGAGGAAACCCGTCAGGAGACCTTTCCACTGCACATCGGAAAAGCCGAGCAGCGCACCTACTGCGACAGCCACGTTGCGTACAGTATCTTTTACAGTTTCACCACCGGTATTTGGTTTTTCGTTCCTGCCATAGTAATGGGCTGTAATCAGTTTATGATCGCGCTCGATAATGAATGTGCTGGAAGAAGCATCTGTAAAGAAATGAGCAACAGCATCATCTGATCTGGTAGGGTTGCTGACGGGTCGCAAACGGAGTGCTATGAGTTCCTTATTCTCATCGGGATAATCATCATACTCAATGGCATCTACCTGCACCCAATCTGCGCCGTCACCCGTATCAGATTTAGGCCCTGGTATCTTTATTCGGACGTAATCTCCCTTGTGCGCATGGCGATGATGCTCTTTGCCATGACTATCGACGATGTGAAACTCGCTCTTAATAGAATCTGAAACCTTATGCCAGTTATTGATATCCAATAACCTGTCTTTCACCAATATGAAAAATTCCTCTGCATCGTCCAATGTATCGAACTCCGCCTTTTCTTCCAGTTCCTTGCTAAATCCTTCTGTCTGTGCCGGAGGTATCGAAGCCTTATTTCCGTCTTCCATATTACAATATCGCGTTTATGTTTTGAAAATCTATGCCAGCCGTCAAAGGAACTGGCATAGATTTGTTGCCCATCCATCTGCAAAATCTTTCTATGCTTCAACTAGAAACGTATTCCGAACACGAGCATCACCTCCCCTCTTCAGGCAAATTCATTATTGCACAGTTCGATCATAACTCTATCATTGTTTACCAGGCATTTAAAGATTCCATTGCAAAATTTGCGGTTGACAATCAGAAGTTCGGAGGTCCGGATTATGACTTCAACCGAATGACATGGCTGAAGCCGAGCTTTCTCTGGATGATGTATTATTCGGGATGGGCAAAAAAAGAAAACCAGGAGAATGTGCTGGCTATAAAAATGAGACGGGATGGATTCGATAAGATACTTGGACATACCGTTATGGAGTCATTCAGTAAGAAAGTCTATGGCAACAGCAACGACTGGGAGAGAAAGCTGGCAAATACAGATACACATCTGCGGTGGGAACATTACTATGGACTACACGGAGAAAAAACGGAACGCTATGCAGCCAAGATCGGGATAAAGGGAAAAATGCTGCAGCACTACAATAATGAGTGGATAGAAGAAATTCAAAACATTACACCCTATGTACAACGACAACAGGAGTTGCTACAAGCTAACCGGGACGACCTTTTACAACTACCTCACGAAAGAGCCTATGCCCCGGACGATCTCACTGTGCTGACAAAAATTGACGCCACAACCATTTCATTATAATTTTTACAGATCATGCTACATCATGTAACACCCATCAATGTACTTCATCTCTTCCCGGTTCTGGATGAGTACCTGATCAATATGCTGCGTTCGCTGAGCCCTGACGACTGGCAAAGGCAAACAATTGCACGAAAATGGACGGTGAAGGATGTAGCGGCTCATCTACTGGATGGCAACCTGCGCACCTTATCTTTTATACGCGATCAGTACTTTGGCGAAAAGCCTGAAAATGTCGAGACTTACCAGGACCTCGTTACTTACCTTAACACACTCAACGCTGAATGGACAACAGCTGCAAAACGATTAAGCCCGAGGGTAATTGTAGACCTGCTAGAGGCCACAGGGAAAGAATATATTGAAACGCTGCAGTCACTGGACCCATGGGAAGACGCAGTCTTTTCCGTGGCGTGGGCGGGAGAAGAAATATCGAAGAACTGGTTTCATATAGCGCGCGAATACACGGAAAAGTGGATTCACCAGCAGCAGATACGGGATGCCCTGAACAGGCCGGGCATTATGACCCGTGAACTGTTCTATCCATTTATCGACACCTTTATGTGTGCACTGCCTCAAACGTTCAAATACACCGAATCAGTAGTAGGTACCAGTGTTATGATCCGTGTTACATCTGACATGGGGGGTGAATGGCACATCAACAAAACAGAGGAGGGCTGGGTGCTTCGACATACCACAAGGGTAGAACCGCTGACCATACTTGAAATGGATCCGGATACGGCCTGGCGTTTGTTCTCGAAGGGAATTACACCCGGTCAGGCTTATGAAAAAGTAAAGATCACCGGGGCGGAAGATCTTGCCAAGGTGGCATTAGGTATGGTATCTGTGATGGCGTGATCATTTAGGATTTGTGTCCCGATAGCTATCGGGATATGATTGATATCGATGTGATGATGTGATAATTCGATGATGTGATGGCCATTTGGAATTTGGTATTTTGTTCTTTGGAATTTCCCTTCAGGGTTTTGACTTTTTAATTTTTACTTTTTAATTCAACAAAAAATCCGGGCAGCTATAGCTGCCCGGCATGGTATATCAGGTCTTATAGAGGCTATTTTTTCCCTATTGCTTTACAATAGGGATCATGCGCTGAGCACCATCTTTTTCTACTTGTGCAAAATACAAACCTGCTGACCAGTTGCCCGCGGGAATAGAAACATTGGTCTTTGCAGTCGTAACATTCATTGACTCGGTGTGCATCATTCTTCCTGTTGCATCCATCACCTTGATGGTATACAGGCCCAATTCTGCACCCTCTACCTTCAGGTTCACCTGGCTAACAACAGGGTTAGGATAAGCAGTGATGTGAATGTTCTCAGATAAACTGGCAACGGAAGCTGCTTGCTCCTGTAGTGCCTTGTTAAACGTAAGGCTCGGAATATCGCCAGCATCATTACCAGGAACATTATTCACAGAATTAATGATACCATAAAAAGTAACGGTACCAGTTCCTGCGGCCGGTGCATTCCAGGTGTAGGAAACAGAATAGGCATTATTAACCTTCCCTATAGGTTGGTTATGCTCTATTAATGAAGTATTCGGTGAAGGCCCTGCATGAGTCTTACCATCAGTGGCAACAACTGTACCCACCTGGTTATTACTGCTGTTTAAAGTGACAGCCTGAAATCCAAAATTATTATTGGGACCGTTGCCTACGATCGTTACCGTATAGGCATGGCCACCGATGTATTTTGAAACAGGAACAGATGGTTGTGTTACATCAACAATCGTGAAAAACTGACCGGTCGTCGTGGCGGATTGTGCGCCATGGCAAGTTGCGCTACCGCAGGTGCCTACAGATCCCGGGCTGCCCGTTCGGTTGCCGTTCCCGGAGTTCGCCGGACCAAAACTATTGCTGGACAGCGTGAGATAAGTAACCAATGCAGTAGAAAAAAGTAAAATTGTACGCTTCATACTCGTTTGTTTTATGGTTGGTGTTTTAAATTAAAAATATCTTTGCGCCCTTATGGGTCAGAAAAAGTTAGTACGTTTTGAAGCAATAAAATCATTCCCTAATGTACTCCAGGCTCCCGAAAACATCAAGGGAAAATGGAACGATCACTTCAAAAATGACAATCCTATCACGCTCGAACTGGCGTGCGGCAAGGGGGAGTACAGTGTAAACCTCGGCAGGCAGTATAAAGATAGAAATTTTATCGGTGTGGATATAAAGGGTAACAGGATTTTTATAGGAGCCAGGACCGCACTCACCGAACATTTAGACAATGTAGCCTTCCTTCGCGCACAGATAGGGCAGATCACACACTACTTCGCACCTTCCGAGGTAAAAGAGATCTGGATCATTTTTCCTGATCCCTTCCTGCGTGAATCGAAAGCAAAGAACAGGCTCACACATCCTCGCTTTCTCTCACTCTATCAGCAAATACTGGTGCCTGGTTCAGTCATCAACCTTAAAACAGACTCTAAAGAACTTTACGATTTCACCCTCGAGACCGTACAGGAACAAGGCTGCCCGATCAAAGAGAACATCGTCGATATATATGGACAGGGAAAAGCCACAGGTGCGTTGGCAATCAAGACGTTTTATGAACAAATGCACCTGGCCGAAGGCAGAACGATCTACTACATTGCTTTCACGCTGCCTGAGACGCCTATAAAGATCCCATCAAAGAAAAAGAAAGAACAAAGGCAGGAGCATGAGTAAGGAACAGAAAGATCCTGAAGGATTTACGAATGAGGATTATTGCATCCTTCCGGATGGACGGCTTGTTATGACAGCAAGCTACCTGCTTCGCCGCGGCTATTGTTGCGGCAACGGTTGTCTGAATTGTCCTTATGAATACCAAAACGTTCCGGAACCCAAACGAACCATGCTGCTGAACGAACGGAAAAAAAATCTACCTTAGGTATCGTTCGTCATGCCCAAAGAAGACAATATATACGATCTGATCTACGACATAGTGCGACTAGTGCCAAGAGGCCGGGTAACCACTTATGGCGCAGTAGCAGCAGCCACCGGCACTAAGTCAGGAGCACGACTCGTAGGCTACGCAATGAACGGTGCAGGCACCGTAAAACCTAAAGTACCCGCGCACCGCGTGGTAAACCGTATAGGCCTGCTGACAGGCAAACACCATTTCGATACACCAACAAAAATGCAGGAACTGCTGGAGAAAGAAGGAGTGAAGGTGAAAAATGACCAGGTAGTGAATTTTGAAAAAAAATTTTGGGACCCGCTCAAGGAACTAGATATTTGATCCATAGTCTATTACGTGTATGTGCGGACCTGTTTTTTTTAGATTACCCCAGTATTGCCTTATCGTCATTTGCTGCCTGGCCATTTTCTCGTCATGCAGAAGCCGGCACCGAACCAGTGAAAAGAAATCGGAAAAGAGCTTTTTTGAAAGCGGCCGGTTTGATGAAGACGATTTCGCCAGCATACTCACCGACAACCTGCACCTTGTAGACAGCAACAAGCTTGGTGTATCCAATGCATTTTACGAAGCCTATCATTCTAATGAGTTCTTTCCGCTCTGGCTGAATGATGACGGCACTGCCACCTCTGCAGATGAATTGCTGAATGACCTGGACAGCATTCGCTGGGACGGTCTCGAACCTGAACGATACAGGGTGAGCTATCTGCGGCAACAATTAAGCTCATTCAAAAGTCAAACGACGGGAACAATACCATTAGCAGACGTACTAACGCTGGATACAGCGCTTACCGCCAACTATCTCAAAGCCTGTCATGACCTGCTTATCGGAACAATAACACCTAAAGACGTAGACTCACTCTGGTTCCATAGCAATGATTCTACCTGGCGCGTTGACAGTGCCATAGCAGCACTTAAAGACAACCGTTATCTGAAGCTCGACTTCTTTAAAAGCACCTTACCGACTTACAATATTGCACGCAAAGCTTACAGGCACTATCTCATGTTGGAAAAGGATAGTGCATACAGCAGCATGCACACGGTTGAAAACAAGCAGCTGAACGATAGCGAGCTGGTGACCCTGATCAGGAAGGAAGTACCCTGGCTGGGAAAGCCGGATTATGATACATTTAAAAATGAAACGCAAGGCTGGATATTTGCCTACCAGCAGTACTACGGACTAAGGAGAATAGCACGCGTTGACTCTGCTACACGCTCATACCTCTTCCGCAGCCCTTCAACAAATATCAATGTACTGAGAGCAAACCTTGAACGGCTGCGCTGGTTGCCGCAACAAACAGACAGCTTGTATGTGCTGGTAAATATCCCGACCATGGAGCTATATATCCGCAAGGATGGCTATGACGCCATGCACATGAATGTGGTAGTAGGAAAACCAGTACGGCAGACGCCTGCGCTGGAAGCGCGCATGACGAACGTTGTGATCAACCCACCCTGGGGCGTACCACCTACCATTCTGAAAAAGGACGTATTGCCGGGCATATCAAAAAGCGGCATGGCTTACCTGCGTTCCAAGGGCTTAAAAGTATATGATCATAAAGGAAACGCTGTGGATGCATCAACTGTTAATGCGTCCAACTACAAACGGTATGTATTCCGTCAGCCGCCTGGTGAAGACAACGCACTGGGCTACGTGAAATTCAACCTGCCCAATAAATGGGATATCTACCTGCACGATACGCCTCACCGGGAAGACTTTGAAAAATGGGACCGGGCAAGAAGTTCAGGATGTATCCGGCTGTCGCGTCCGAAGGAACTGGCTGAATATATATTAAGCGATCTTGAGCACCGTCGCTATGACATTCCAAGAATAGACTCGGTGATACAAACGCAGAAGACCCGATGGGAGATCCTGAAAAACAAGATACCTGTGCACATCGTCTATCTTACTGCAATAGAAGATGCCACAGGTACCGGTATACGTTTCGGACGCGATATTTATAAGCGTGATGAAAAGCTTATGGCAGCACTTGGTCAATAAAGCCAAGGTTCATTGCTAACAGCGTCTCGCGTTTTTGTTTCATTTCGGGAGATACATACAACGGGCTGGCAGGGTTCAGATCCTGCGCGTTATCGGCGTAGATCACTCTAACCGGCTTGTTGGTGTTTTTCGCAACAGTTGCAGGGTTTACCAGGTCCTTCATCATAAAGTCTTCTGGCAGGCGATCTATTTTTTTATTCAACCATGTCGAGCTGGCCATGTAATTCTTTTGCGGGTAGTAGATGAACATACAGGTACCACCGCCTATGTAATTGATCACCTTACCGATTATCTCATTCGACACTGCAGGACATCCCCAGCTTCTGCCCAGGCGTTTTTGGCCGGCAACAAAAGCATCATTTACATATGCAGCACCGTGCACCACTATAGCACGATCATAGGCAGCGGAATTGAAGCCGTTGTCCATACCGTAAAGACGCAGTGAGTTTCCATGACCTCCTACGTAGGTATCGCCCGTAACATAGAAGCCTATACTGCTCTGGTGTGAATTATTGTTGTTGGAAAAGTTAGTTGCAAACTCATCACCCGATCCCTGGCCATGCGCTACGTAATCGTTCAGCAATACTGCCTTTTTCGCAAGGTCGATGATCCACAAGCGATGCTTGGTAGACGATTGCGTGAAATCAGCAACGGTTAATATCTGCTTGTTATTGTTCAGTTTGCCAGCTTCTTTCAGGTTGAGGTAACCGCGATAAGCAGCGGAAAAAGCGTCAAAAGAAAGTTTGTCCTTACCTGGAAAATCGATTTGCTTGTAAATTCCTGAGATATAACTGTCTACATCGTTAACAGTTGAGGAAATGACAGCATTTACAGTTGGTTCTTTCGCCGTGGCTATTTTGAGGGTTACACCTAACAGGGTTGCCACAGACATGCACAAAATCACTCTCTTCATGAATCAATTCGTTTTTAAATCTCTGTAATGGGAAGGGTGTAAAATTACTTTATAAACGCTTATCAGCCAACTCTTTCGAGCCCTGAAAGCCACGTTTAACGCGGGTTTAACGGTTTTTTACTCATATCTTATAGCCCTTTAACAATGTGCGAAAAACACATCGCTAACAATCGAATTTGTCGTGATCGCTCCCCATGTTCTATATAACAAATCGGCATGTTTCTATAACAAATAACTGTTGCTGAGACGACTACGAATACTGTTGATTTTCAGTAGCTTTGGCAGTCTTTTTTAAAATCATTCCATTAAAATGAAAGAAGTATATATCGTATCAGCCGTGCGTACCCCGATGGGTAGCTGGGGCGGATCGTTAAAGGATTTTTCAGCAACGAAACTTGGGTCCCTGGCTATCAAAGGTGCTCTCGAAAGAGCCGGCGTTCAACCAGAGGAGGTAAATGAAGTCCTGATGGGCTGCGTACTGCAGGCAAACCTGGGCCAGGCGCCCGCGCGCCAGGCTGCGCGCTTTGCCGGAGTACCGGACAATGTACCGTGCACCACAGTAAACAAAGTATGTGCTTCTGGTATGAAGGCTATCATGCAGGGTGCACAATCTATCATGCTTGGCGATAATGACGTAGTTGTTGCCGGCGGTATGGAAAGCATGAGCAATGTTCCGTTCTACAGTGACACGATGCGTTGGGGTAACAAGTATGGTAATGCTACCATGATCGATGGTCTGGCTAAAGATGGCCTTACCGATGTGTATCACAACTACGCGATGGGTAATGCTGCTGAGCTTTGCGCAAAAGAATGCAACATCAGCCGCGAAGCACAGGATGAGTTTGCTATTGAAAGTTACAAGCGCAGCCAGGCTGCATGGAACGAAGGCCGTTTTGACAATGAGATCGTCCCTGTGGAGATACCGTCTAAAAAAGGTGAGCCTGTAAAATTCGCGAAGGACGAAGAGCCCTGGAACGTGAAGTTTGAAAAAATACCTGAGCTGCGTCCTGCGTTCATTAAGGAAGGAACTGTAACAGCTGCGAATGCATCTACCATGAACGACGGCGCTGCAGCACTGGTACTGATGAGCAAGGAAAAAGCAGAAGCTCTGGGCCTGAAGCCACTGGCAAAGATCAAAGGCTATGCCGATGCAGAGCAAGCTCCTGAATGGTTCACTACCTCTCCTTCACTTGCGGTGCCTAAAGCGGTAGCAAAGGCTGGTCTGAAGATGGAAGAAGTAGAGTACTTTGAACTAAACGAGGCTTTCTCTGTAGTAGGTATTGTTAACATTCAGAAAATGGGATTGAATCCCGCCAATGTAAATGTAAACGGTGGCGCTGTATCACTGGGTCATCCATTAGGCGCTAGCGGTGCCCGTATCATCATTACCCTGCTCAGCGTATTGAATCAGAAAGGTGCTAAATACGGTGCTGCAGGTATCTGCAACGGTGGCGGCGGCGCAAGCGCAGTTGTGATCGAAAGAGTATAAGCACAATGACCTTTATAGAAAGGCTGACCATATGGTCAGCCTTTTTCATTTTTACAGATTCACGACTACTACAAATTGAGTATTGCACACCTCGCGGGCAGGATCAACCTTTGTAAGGTATGCGGATCGTCCGCATTCTGACTTTTGAACTGAACGATGACCAAACTTCATAAACGCTACTACATCCGGCGCTATTCCCTCTAACGGTAGAACGACAACAAAACAAAAAAAAAATAGCTGAAACAACGGATTTGTTAGTAAAGCAATAGGTGTCTATTGTCTTTTTCATCGGCTGGCCAGTTTTGGCCGGCTATTTTTTTTTAGTTCAGGCCATCGAGGCCATCAATACTTGCGGTATTTTTTTGCTTGCGATATTCTTCAAGACCTGTTTCTCCCTTGTTGGCTGTCCATTTATCCAGCACATCCCGGTCATCTTTGAATTCGTATTTCGGTACGGCATAGCCACACGAATCGGAAACACGGCTAACCTCGATAAGAATGTACGCCCTGGTACCGTCGTGTGCAGTAAACAATGTGGAGATCGGTTCGAATGCTATGTCGTCCGGAGTAATGACTCTACCCTTTCCATGCAACCTGACGATCTTGGGAGGACCGTCAAAGGCGCAGAACATGATAACGATGCGCTTGTTCTCCTTCAGGTGCGCAATGGTTTCTACTCCGCTGCCGGTAAGGTCCTGGTAGGCCACGATATCCTGACCAATGATGCGAAAACTATCAAGACCTTTTGGCGAACAGTTAATGTGCCCCTCTTCCGAAAGCGGTGCGGTAGCAACAAAAAATATTTTTTGCCTGGCTATCCACTCTTTTAAGTCGGAACTGATGTGCTCATAGGTTTTTCCCACGACACGAAATTAAACAAAGTCATATCTCATTAACAATAATATTTATCCACAGGTTTTGAACTTATTGACCAAAACATTACAAACCGGGGTATGGAAGTGCGGTGATCAAACCGTTTAATAGAAAAACACAACTATGAATGCAAACAGTTTTCTCACCGCCGACTACCTGGATATTCTGTTTGACAACAGGAATAAGCAATATGGCGGCTATGAGCTACGAAAGAACTATGGTATGCGTGCGCGCAAAGCTATGTACTCAATTCCCGTCCTACTTTCCATTCCTTTATTACTAACGGTGGTATTCAAAAAGAGGGACATTACAACAGCCTTGTTACCCCCTAAACCCACTATACTTGCAGATCTGCAATTGTACACACCGCCGCCGGCAAAGCCTATTGAAATTCCGAAAATGCAACCTATAGCATCATCAACGATTACTGCTACACCGCCGGTAATAGTGCGTGATAATACTGACATCAAAAATGAAATGCCGCCGGCAGACGTATTAGCTAACAATATGCCCGGAACCGGGAATAGTATTAGTGTTACAACAGGCGATGGCGATAGCCGAATAGAGCCACCTGCTACTCCTGCACCAGCCGTAACCGAACCGCCTGCAGCACCCGTACGTTACGTAGAACAGATGCCCGAATTCGAAGGCAACTTCCATAGTTATCTGAATCACGAACTGCGCTACCCTGCCCTGGCCAAAGAAAACGATATAGAAGGAAAAGTGCTTGTTGAATTTGTAGTAAATGAAGACGGCTCTATATCCGCATCAAGAATTGTTCGCGGGATCGGTGGTGGCTGCGACGAAGAAGCGTTGCGCGTGATCAGGAATATGCCGAAATGGAAACCAGGCAAGCAGAATGGCAGAGCAGTAAAGGTGTTCTTTACCTTACCTATAATTTTTGAATTGCAGTGATCTCCTTGCTGATATTATTTAGCTTTGGGTATGGGTAAGCTTATTCTACATGACAACCCCGACCCCGAGCGACTCGCCAATGAACGGGCTAATCGCTTTTACAATCTTCCTTTTGAGGAAAAGCTACGTGAGCTTTTTGCCCTGATAGATCTAGCGGTAAAAATGAATGGCGGCAAACCTATCAAAGAACCGCAGGGAAAGGGTATCGTTATCCGAAAACCACCAAAGAAAGATTGAGTTAACTATAAAATAAAAGCTCCGAAAGGAGCTTTTATTTTTACCATCTCTTTGGCCTCGGCTTATTAAACTTTCTGCTTGTGGGCTTATTGAGCACGACAGCACCCGGACGTTCTACGACGTCTTTATTCTTCGGGAGTCTTATCTGTACAGTTCCTGAATGTTCTGCCACGAAAGGGTGTATCTCATTCACCGGTATCTGCTTGCCGATCAGCTTCTGAATTCCTTTCAGGTAATCCATCTCTTCTGCATCACAGAATGAATAGGCTATACCATCTGCACCTGCCCTACCTGTTCTGCCTATACGGTGAACATAGGTTTCTGCTACTTCCGGAAGATCGAAATTGATCACGTGCGACAACGCTTCGATGTCTATACCACGTGCAGCAATATCCGTTGCTACCAGCACGCGTGTTGTGCCTGATTTGAAATTGCCCAGTGCACGTTGTCTGGCTCCCTGCGATTTATCGCCGTGTATGGCCTCTGCAGCTATACCGGATTTGTGCAAGTCTTTTGCTACCCTGTCAGCTCCGTGCTTGGTACGAGTGAACACGATGACATTAACGATCGCGCCGTTTTTTAACACGTGTGTCAGCAATTGTCTTTTGTTCTTTTTATCTACGAGGTATACTGATTGGTCGATCTTTTCGACCGTCGACGATACTGGTGTTACTTCAACCTTCTCAGGGTTCTTCAGTATCGTGTTCGCCAGTTTCTGTATCTCAGGCGGCATAGTCGCAGAGAAGAACAATGTCTGTCTTTGTGCCGGCAGTTTAGCTACTACTTTCTTTACGTCGTGTATGAAGCCCATGTCCAGCATACGGTCAGCCTCGTCGAGTACAAATATGTCGAGGTCCTGCAGGTGGATGTAACCCTGTTGCATCAGATCCAGTAATCTTCCTGGTGTGGCGATCAGTATCTCAGCTCCGCCACGTAAAGCAGCAACCTGCGCACCTTGTGGCACACCGCCAAATATTACGGTATGCTTCAACGAAAGATTTTTGCCATAAGCAGCAAAACTCTCACCGATCTGTATCGCCAGTTCACGGGTTGGTGTAAGGATCAGGCATTTAATGTGCGGCTTACTTCGGCCAGCTTCATTGAGTCGTTGTAAAATAGGTAATGCGAATGCAGCTGTTTTACCTGTGCCCGTTTGCGCACAACCTAAGAGATCTTTGCCTTGTAACACAACCGGAATAGCTTCCGCCTGTATCGGGGTTGGTGTTGTATATCCTTCAGCGTCCAAAGCCTGAAGCAATGGCTCCGCAAGGTTTAATTCTTTAAATGTCATTAGTGTTAATTATGTTAAATCAGGGCTGGATAAATACTAAAAGGTAAGAATGCAGCAATTAATAAGAATTGCAAAGATACGTTATAAACCGGGGGCAAGTTGTTAATGTTATCACCCCACACTATTCCACGCAAACGGGTATGCCAGCGGCATACCCGTTTATTCCTGGTTGTTTTTTATCACACATTCATCTTTCCCTCTATACTGCCGTCCATTTCCTTCCCGGTTATGGCGCCGGCTGCTATCTTGAGCAAGGTCACAATTCGGCCATCCTTAGTATCCCAATAGTACGAGTCTTCAGGTGTTACTTTGATCAATGTCAGGTCCGGATCATCCTTTCCTTCCTGGAACCATGTCTTGATAAATGGATTCCAAAGCTCGTCAACCTTAGCCCTGTCGTACAGAGCTGCCGCTTTGCCATATACAGATAAATACTCTGTTTTGCCGGCATTCGCAAAGATCAACTGTACCTTGCTATCAGCATTTATCTCCTGGTTCTTGTGGCTGCTCTTGCTGCTGAAAAACCAGAAATTACCGTCGTCATCTACTTCCTGTGTACTCATTGGCCTCGATGGAAATGGCACCTTGTCTACATCCGTACAGAACATACATGTGTCGATGCTCTTCACCATTTCTTTCATCTTTTTGATCGCTTCTTTGCCTTGCAAATGTTTGATATCGCCCATAAAATCATTTTTGTCTCTCTGTACGTTATAAAAAAGTGCCAATGCCTTAAATTGTTTAAACATTGGACAACGGCAAATACCTGAGCCTAAACAATTATTTTTGCACGCCATGTGTTCCACAGAAAAACGTCCGTCATTGATCATCAGTCTGCTTAAAGAGAAATGTCCCAATTGCAGAAAGGGCAACGCCTTTGTCAATTCGAGCATTTTCCCGTTGAATAAATGCCTGGCTGTGCATCGCGACTGTCCCATATGTGGTCAGCGGCTGCAGAACGAACAGAACAACGGAATAGGCATTAATTATGCGCTGACGGTAATGGTGATCTTTCTCAATGTGCTTTGGTACTATCCAATTTTCGGCCTTAGCTACAAGGATAATAGCTATATCACTTTTCTTTTTACCAGTGTTGCGGTAGCACTTGTATTGCAGCCATGGCTAATGCGCATGTCTCGCATGATCTACCTGTACATGTTCGTTCATTATGGACAAGGTTCCCTTCCCGATAAGGAACACTAATTTCACTGAAATTTCATATTGAATGTTTGTGCCATTTGTGTTATATTGTATGTACAAACATTCTGATCATGGATACAAACAGGAAATACGTAGCACTAGTCACCGGTGCAACAGGCGGACTCGGCACTGCTATTTGCAAACGACTCAGCGATGATGGCTTTCACGTAATTGCCAATTACAACAGCGAGGAGAAAGCAAAGAAATGGAAGGTTGCCCTGGAAGCAGAGGGTTATACATTCGACATGTACCAGGCGGACGTTTGTAATTTCGACGCCGTAGGTGAAATGGTAAAGCAAGTTGAAATGTCTGTCGGACCAATAGATGTGTTGGTCAACAATGCAGGCATTACTCGTGACGGTCAATTCCGCAAGATGACGAAAGAGAACTGGGACGCCGTACTTAAAACCAACCTCTACAGCGTGTTCAACTGCGCCAGGCATGTCATCAACCAGATGATGGACCGCAACTACGGCCGTATCATCAACATATCTTCCGTGAATGGACAACGTGGTCAGTTTGGTCAGGCTAACTACAGCGCTGCGAAAGCGGGCATGCACGGGTTTACCAAAACACTGGCTATGGAAGTTGCACGTAAGGGTATTACTGTAAACACGATCTCTCCGGGTTACATCGCTACCGACATGGTCATGGCAGTACCAGAGGAAATACGCAACAAGATCGTGGCGGAGATACCTGTAGGCCGCCTTGGTGGTACAGAGGAAATAGCGCACCTTGTTTCTTTCCTTGCATCGCAGGAGACCAGTTTTATTACCGGCGCCAACTATGCCATTAATGGCGGGCAGCACGTGTATTAATGATATTTTTTTGTAAAGACGGGCGATATGATCGCCCGTCTTTTTGTTTCACATATTGCCGCCATCCATTTGCTAACAACCTGTTATCCGCTTCCTAACGACCAGTTATCCGTGTTTGTTTTCTTGTACGGCGTTGTTGTGTGTAATTCCTTTGCACTATCAATATCACTATGAAACAAAAGATCACAGCAACCATTCTGACACTCGCAGCAGCGCTTAGCCTCTGCATCAACAGCTCGGCACAGAGCTTTGATCCTAAATTTGAAATAGGGTTAAGCGGCAGCGGTTTCGTGTATGCAGGCGACCTGTCTACTTCACAGTTTGGCAGCCTGAAAGATCTGACCGGTGGTGCAGGCATATTTTGCCGGTACTATTTCAGTGGTGTGGCTTCTGCGAGACTGAACCTGTACAGGGGAAGCCTGCAGGGTGATGATGCGCAGTTTGACGACGAGTGGAGAAGGAAGAGAGCTTACAAGTACTCTTCACCACTTACAGAGCTGTCACTGGTAATGGAAGCTGATATCCTTGGCAATAAAAAATTCGAATCCTATAACGATGCCGGAAAACACTACTACCGCTGGAGCATCTACGGTATGGCGGGTTTCGGGGCAACCTTCCTGAATGGTTCACGCAACTGGAGTGAGCTGGACAGAACATGGTTTGGAAAAGATGCGACTGAAAATATTCCGCTTGATTCATTGGGAACACCTGACAATGCAGTATTTGTGATACCTGTTGGCCTGGGCGTTCGCTTCGATGTCAGCAAGCAGGTATCCTTCTTTGCAGAAGGCGGTTACCGCTTTACTTTAACTGATAACATGGACGGTTATAAATACTCGGTTTACTCACCGAAGTTTGATGGATACACTATCTACTCCTTTGGTATTTCGTACCGTCTAAATGATAATAAGAAATTTGGCAGGACACCCATATTCCGCAACAGGATATGGTAGCCTGAAATTGTTTGTTTGTATTGTTTGTTGTAGGCCATTCTAACGAATGGTCTTTTGTTTGTGTTACTTTGACAACTTACCGATAAATCTACGCCCATTGCCCAGGTCCCTCAGTTCGAATAAATAAATGCCTGTCGCAAGGCTGCCGCAAGACAAATTTACCATCTCAACTTCATTCAACACTTTACTATCAACCACCCTGCCCGAAGCATCATAAATGCTCAAACTGCCGGTTGGCATCTTATATGGAAAAACGATCCTGGCATTATCGGTCACCGGGTTGGGAATAACCCTTAACCATTTAGCCAGGTGTGCATCATCGACCGACAAAGTACAATCGTTCTGAAAACCGCTAATAGTGGGATAACTTCCATTGTTGGCAAAACAAATTACTCTATCTGGAAATTCAGCTCTCGGACGAAAAGTAAAACCAGGGTTGATACTACACCCCAGGCCTTCAATCACAGTATATGGTGGTGTAAACCCGCAATGAGATACACAGTTAAAACTTTGTTTTTTATACCAGGCCCCATTTATTATTACTGAGTCAACACTTGTAACTCTGTAGCCTATCGTGTCGTTACAACTATATGTCCAAAAGGTATCACCAGTGCTGAGTGTGTAATCATATAGTACACGCTCGATCGTGTCACACATAGAAACCGCAGAAATACCTTTTGCGTATACCCTTCCAAGCACAGTATCCTCTCTTATTCCGATACTACCGTTTAGGAACGAATATTGATAGCCATTTAAACTAACAATACCGTAGTAACTATAATCATGAACGAAATGGACTGGTCCAATATCAGCATATGCCTGCAAGGTTTTCCACTTATTGCTGGTGTCCGAAAAATATATTTTTTGAGCGCTGACCCTGGTCACAGTCACCAGCCAGAACATCAAGAGTAAATAGTATCTCATATGGCTTTATTAGGTTAATAGTTACTAATTTTTTATCAGCCTGCTCACCCATCGCATACCTGTAGGGACGTCAGTCAGTTCAACAAAATAAACACCGGGAGCAAACCATTCTGTTGAGACGCTACACCCACCCGACTGCACAATTTTCCTTTCGAATATCAATCTTTCAGACAGATCATGTATACACAGCCTGCCGTTGATAACAGTAGAGGGAAATAGTATCCTGGTCGTTGCGCTTACGGGATTGGGTATTATTTGCAAAGAGCTGGTTGGGGTAATTAGATCTTCGATACCCGTCGTACATGAAGTTGTATTATTAAAGATATCCGGTGAGCTTATAGGTGGTGAAACTCCTTTGTTTGAAAAGCAGATCAGCTTGTCCGGAAAAGCATTTCTCGGATTAAGCGGGAATAATGGACTCACAGTTGAACCTATTCCCTCCACCACATAAAACGACGTGGCGAAGCCGCAATGAAAAGCACACTGCAGGTATTGTTTTCTGTGCCATTTACCTTTTATAAATACTGAGTCTACACTCTGCACCCTGTAACCAATCGTGTCACCGCAGTGGAAGGTCCAGAATGTGTCGCCCACTTTCATCGAGTAGTCGTACAGTAAATGCTCAATGTTGTCACAAAAAACACCAGATATCTGGTAGGCGAATACCTTTTGCTCTACAGTGTCATCACGAAGACCATACCCGCCAAATTTCGAATAGTTATGCCCGTTGATTAAAATGGTCCCGGAGTATTTATGATAAGTAATAATATGGACAGGTCCGGTGGCAGTACTGTCCTGCAGCGTTACCCATTTATTGGTAGTATCCGAGAAACGCATTTTCTGTGCGTTGCAAAGACTGCATATAACCAGGAAGATCATTATGAAAAACCAGCTTTTCATAAGCAGCAATCAACACTACAAATATAAAAACAAATAACAATGTGACTGTCTACAAAAAAGCCGGGCATTGCCCGGCTCTGTTCTTTGAAAAACATGAACTATCGCTGAAGATATTCCGGCAGGTTCTTCCCGATGATCTCGGTCCAGCCCATTTCGAAATTCTTCTTGTCGAAATCTTTGTTGTCGGCAGGGAAAGTTTCTAATCCTTCATGCGTCAGCTTCAGCCTTGTCTTACCACCCTCATCAAATAATTCGAAGGTGACAAAGGAGTTTCCTTCATACCCATCATAGCGCCAGCTATATTTCAATTTCTTGTTAGGCACTACTTCCATCACTTTGCAAAGATGTTTGTAAACATGATCTTCATCGGGTCCGCCGCTGAAGCTGAATTCATTCCCGACTTCCGCTTTAAATTCCGGGACGTCGAAATACCATTCCTTCATCTGTTCTATATCGCTGATCGCTTTCCAGACTTTTTCGACAGGCGCGTCGTAAGTTCTTTCAATTACAAATGGTGCTTGTGCCATGAGGTGCTTGTTTTATGGTTAATGATCGATTGACTATTTATTTTTCTTCTTTTCTTTTTCGAGGAACTCACCCAATGCGTCCAGCTTCTTGTTCCAGAACAGGCTATACTGTTCTACCCAGCCCGATACCTGCTGCAGTGATTTAAGATCTGCCTCACAATATCGTTCCCTGCCTTGTTGCCTGATAACGATCAACCCACATTCTGTCAATATTTTTATGTGCTTCGATATAGCAGGGCGACTGATATCAAATTTTTCCGCCACAGCGTTTAAGTTTAGTGACTGGTGTGCCACCAGGTTGATTATTTCCCTTCTAGTAGGGTCCGCTATAGCCTGGAATACGTCTCTTCTCATTATTATGTAACTGTTCGGTTACAAACATAAGTAACCATTTGGTTACAGAAAAATTTTTGTCAGGGTTTAGGTAATTTCAGGGAGCATGAGGATCTCCTTATTACTGTTGACTATATTATTCGCGATGTCCTCGTCTGCTGGTCAGCCCTATATTGTTATTCTGGGAGTAGCGCAGGACGGCGGCTATCCTCACGCCGGTTGTAAGAAAGATTGCTGCAAAGCTGCCTGGACTGACCCTACTCTCCGAAAAAATGTAGTATCCTTTGCTCTCGTCGACTCTGTAGAAAAGAAATGGTGGCTGTTTGAGGCCACACCCGATATCAGGGAACAGCTACAGCTATTTATGAATCTCACTAAGGGCAGTTATCGCTATCTGCCTGACGGCATCTTTATCACACATGCACATATAGGCCATTACACCGGCTTGATGCAACTAGGCAGGGAAGTGTTGAATACGAAGACAGTGCCTGTATACGCGCTGCCGAGAATGTGTACCTACCTTTCGGCTAATGGACCATGGAGCCAGTTGGTAAGCTTGCAGAATATCACTCTAAAACAACTATCTGCTGACACAGCCCTTATACTCAACAGTTCGATCAGTATCGAGAGCTTTACAGTACCTCATCGCGATGAATATTCCGAAACAGCGGGCTTTCGCATCGTTGCAGGTCAGAAAACTTATCTATTTATCCCTGACATTGATAAATGGAAGAAATGGAATAAAGACATCATCGAAGAGGTAAAACGTTCGGATATTGCCCTGCTTGATGCAACCTTCTTTAGCAGCGATGAATTACCCAACAGGAAAATGGAAGAAGTGCCCCACCCTCTGGTTTCGGAGACCATGCAGCTATTTGCTAATGAGCCACAACAAGTGAAGGCTAAGATCCATTTTATCCATTTCAATCATACCAATCCGTTGCTATGGAATGAACGGACCAAAGGGAATTTTGAGAAGAGTGGGTTTAGGTTGGCGAAGCAGGGAGAGATACTATAGCCTATTTATAACAGATACAGTGCCAACGAGATGCGAGTCGAATTACAAGTCCTGTTGACATTCGGCCGGCAGGGAAGCGCAGCTAAAATCCTTCAAAAATCTTTTTGCTCAAATATTTAAAACCCTTACCTTTGCACTCCAATTTCCCTCCCGATACGATTTCGGGAATGCTCTTATATTAAGGTTGCATTGGGAGACAGTCCCGCCCGAAAGGCAAGGATTATCGTTAACACCAAAAAAGAAAGGTACAATGGCTAAAGAAATTTCTGGCTATGTAAAGCTGCAAGTAAAAGGCGGCCAGGCCAATCCGGCACCACCAATCGGTCCGGCGCTCGGTTCCAAGGGCGTGAACATCATGGAATTCTGCAAGCAATTCAACGCTCGCACACAAGACAAAATGGGCAAAGTTCTGCCTGTGTTGCTCACAGTTTATACGGACAAGTCTTTTGACTTCGTGATCAAAACTCCTCCTGCTGCAGTACAGTTGATGGAAGCATCAAAAGTAAAGGGCGGATCTAAGGAGCCTAACCGTATCAAAGTTGGTAAGGTTACCTGGGCACAAGTTGAAGAAATCGCTAAAGACAAGATGGCTGATCTGAACTGCTTCACCGTAGATAGCGCCATGAGCATGGTAGCTGGTACAGCACGCAGCATGGGTCTGACTGTAGAAGGCGAAAAACCAACAGCTCAATAATCCATTGGTTCACCTTATTAAAACTTTGTAGCAATGGCACAAATCACAAAAAAAAGAAAGGCTGTAGAAGCTAAACTTGATAAAAACAAACAATATACACTGACTGAAGCTAGTGCAATGGTGAAAAGCATCAACACCACTAAGTTCGACAGCTCAGTAGATATGCATATCCGTCTTGGTGTAGACCCTAAGAAGGCTGACCAGGCGATCCGCGGTACTGTAACGCTTCCTCACGGTACTGGTAAAACAAAGCGTGTACTTGTTCTTTGTACGCCTGATAAAGAAGCTGAAGCGAAAGCAGCTGGTGCTGACTTCGTAGGCCTCGATGAGTTCGTACAAAAGATCGAAGGTGGCTGGACAGATGTGGACGTAATCGTAGCTACTCCATCGGTGATGCCTAAGATAGGCCGCCTGGGTAAGATACTGGGTCCTCGTAACCTGATGCCAAACCCGAAGACAGGTACGGTAACTAATGATGTAGCTGCAGCTGTAACAGACGTAAAAGGTGGTAAGATCGCGTTCAAGATCGACAAGGCTGGTATCATCCACGCTTCTATCGGTCGTGTATCTTTCACTCCTGAGAAAATAGCTGAAAATGCACAGGAACTGATCAACACCCTCGTTCGTATGAAGCCTGCTACCGCTAAAGGTCAATACCTGAAAGGTATCAGCATGGCATCTACCATGAGCCCGGGCTTACTGATCGATACGAAATCTGTTTCTTAAAAAATTTAATTAGGCAATTCTGTTGTCCAATTATTAAATCGTTTAAAAATGACACCAGCTCAAAAAAATGAAATCATAGATATGCTGAAGGAGAAATTCTCTCAGTATAACAACTTCTACATCACTGATACCGAATCTTTGACGGTAGAACAAGTGAGCAAGCTTCGTCGCCACTGCTTTAACAAGCAAGTGGAAATGAAGGTAGCTAAGAACACTTTGATCAAAAAGGCGCTTGAATCACTGGATGCTGAAAAGTATGCAGGCATTTACGAGTCACTGAACAACGTGACTGCGCTTATGTTCAGCGAAAGCCCTAAGGAGCCAGCACTGATCATCTCTTCTTTCCGTAAGGATGCAAAAGGTGAAAGGCCGATCCTGAAAGCTGCATTCATCGGTGGTGAAGTATTTACCGGCGACAACCAGCTGACTAACCTTACGAAGATCAAGACGAAGAACGAGCTTATCGGCGACGTTATCGGCTTACTTCAGTCTCCTGCAAAACGCGTTATCGCTGCGTTATTGCACAATATGGAGAAGCAAGGTGGTGCACCTGCTGCTGAAGCTGCGGCACCAGCTGCACCGGAAGCATCTGCTCCTGAGGCACCAGCTGCCGAAGGTGGCGCTGAAGCACCTGCAGCAGAGTAATTAATTTTGTAATCAACAACCCAAAGCCTGTGCGGTAAAACCAGGCACATTCGTTAACCTTTCCGCCGGAGCAAAAGCAATGAAGGCGGTTTAAAAGTAAAAATCATGGCAGACGTAAAAGCATTAGCCGAATCATTAGTAAGCCTTACTGTAAAAGAAGTACAGGAACTGGCTGACGTATTAAAAGCAGACTATGGCATCGAGCCAGCTGCTGCTGCAGTAGTAGTAAGCGGTGGCGACGGCGGTGGCGCAGCTGCAGCTGAAGAGAAAACATCTTTCAACGTAGTTCTGAAGAGCGCAGGCGCTTCTAAACTGAACGTTGTTAAGATCGTAAAAGAACTGACTGGTCTTGGTCTGAAAGAGGCTAAAGAACTGGTAGACGGCGCTCCTAAGAACGTTAAAGAAGGCGTAAGCAAGGGTGAAGCTGAAGAACTGAAAGCTAAGCTGACTGAAGCTGGTGCTGAAGTTGAGATCGCTTAATTCTCTTCTGACAATATCAGAAAAAGGTCCTCTTTATGAGGACCTTTTTTATTTCTGGCGGCTACCTAAAGCAAAAAAGCCGCACCATCGTAGCACAGCTTCTTTGACTAACCAAAATAAACACACGGCACACGTGCCAATCCTCACTGCTTTATAAAACGTAAAACCTGTTGCTTTTCGTATGTGTTTAGCCGGATAATATAGCTGCCTGTTGCCCAGCCTTCAACAGGAATAGTCACCTTTCCATTGCTACTATTACCCTCCCATATCATCACACCGAGCACATCCATAATCGCAATAGTAACATTGTTGCTTTTCGCGCCGGGTATGGAAATGTTCAAAACATCTTTAGCCGGATTGGGATAGAGTTTCGCCTCCAGATCACCTTTGCCGGTACCGGGAACGCTTAATGGTGGCGGTACTCCCTGGCCGTAGGTAAACACGCCAAAGCCCCCCATCCAGACACGGTCTTCACCCCACACGTGCTGCACTTTCAGATCGTTCACGCCATACCGTGTTTGTCCAGGCATGGTGTAAGAAGCAGAATCCCATGTAGCGCCTTGCGTAGATGACTTCAGCAGCTTGAGCTTATCGTTATCATAGCTATCGCCACTTACATACATGTAATGATCGTTAGCAGGGCTAAAGTCGAAGCCGAACATATACAAGGCCCAGACAGGATTACTATAAACATTCAGCAACTGTACCCAGGTGGTGGAATCCTTATGTTTCTTAACGACAATACCCTCACCTGAGGCATACCAGTAATCGCCAACTATATGCATTACTTCAAAGGCGTTGTCGCCGGCAAATACAGAGCTGCAATCTACACCCGCCCAGTTTTGTCCGTAGTCGGTGCTACGCTCCAGCGAGGCAGCGAAGATCATATTCTCACCACCGGTGAATACCTCGCTTGTCTTCTTTGGGTTTACATACACGAAGTTGCCTCCGGCATATTGTCCCAAAGGCGCCAATGGCTGCCAGCTTTGACCGCCGTTGTAGGTCTTCTTCCCATGACTGAGCAGGTAAATAGTATCCTTCCCATTGAGCGACTTGGCCATATGCGCCAGGTTAGGATAGCCATAATAAACAGTGTCGGGTAAAAACAGGCTGCTGCTCACGCCCCTGTTGGTTGATTTGTACAGCACAGCTTTGTGCAGCATAGGGTCAGTTGAAACCAGGAGCAGGCATTCGTTCTGGTCGAGGAATAGGGTATTCAGAACTTCCGTTCCGTTAAAGGAGACTTGCTGCCAGGAAGTGTCGTTGCTGAAAATATACTTCTTATACAGCCCGTTTGAGGTACTGGCAAACACGGTATCGTTTTCAATGGTGAGCTGGTGAGTAAGGATACCACCCAGACCTTTATAGGTCCACTGGGCGCGAGTTGCGAACGTCATGCAGATAAAAGCAAACAGAAAAATTGTACGCATAGAGCAAATATTGTTTCAGGTAAGACGTGCGCGCATAACAACGCCTTGGCGCTCAGTTGAAATACAAACAGTAAAATGACAATAAAGAAAACACTAGCGCCTTACTACAATACAAATTCCTTTGCATTGGAAAAGCTCATACTGTTGAACCAGAAGTCGTGTACCAACTGGATCAGCTCGTTGTATCCTTTTTCCGCCTGTGGTTTTTGAAAGTAGCCATTGCAACCCAGTGAATAGCACGCTTCAATATCGTTTGCATCGGTAGAGTTTGAAAGAACAACTACAGGCACCTGGCAGTAAGCGGGGTCCTTCTTTATGCCCGCCAGTAAGTTGATAGATGTATCGTGCTCAGGCTGAAGATCGAGAAAGATAAGGCCGGGAAGTCTTTTCCTTTTGAAAGGAGACAGTGATAATTCGTGTAAATAAGTAAAGGCTGCATCAGAATCTGAAACGAACACCAGCGGATTGTCAATTTGCAAGGAATTGAAGGATTCACTGATCCTGTTCCGTTCCTCGGAATGTTGCTCAACAATTAATATCGGCAAGTGCTGGTTCATGTTTACCACTTTTATTATCCCTGCAGTAATAAGTTTCAATTACTGTATTGATGGCCGTCTAATTGTTCGTATTGCAAGGGTTACGAATATACTAAAAATGTAGAAAATTTTTAATTAATTCTATTTTAATTTATAGTGAAGTTTTTATTTAGGCTTCATTTTACCGAGAATATGGCTGTCAGATTTGTTCTCTAATAAATTATGTCGGCATCAATATCTATCAAATGAATTGCCTGAGAGAAAGAATAAGTCATTAGCTCAAACTTATCATATCCATAGTCTTTAAAAATTCCGGTTCCCCTTTTAGAAAACCGATATTGAGGCAGTTTATTAACCAGTCACAGAACCCGACAAATTGTAAGTTCTCAGCTTTTAGATATTCCTCAACGATTCTCTCAAGCGGCCAGAGTGAAAACATGGTTGGCGTCCAGTCCCAATTTACAAAGCCATTGACTTGCACGTACAATTCTTTGAAATCACGGGGAAATACGATCCCAACTTCCTTCTCAGCTTTAGCAATTTTCTCTATAGTTGCCCCAGGATTAAGCTCTATTCCAAGTGACTTCCATTTTTCAATTATCGGCTCTGCCCAGGAACTGTTCATGCACTAAAAATAAAGACAACAGCTGCAATTCTTTCGCAAAAACTGCACGATCGAAATCTTACTTTTAAAACTTCTTTATTTGTTTGTTTTAAAACCCGCTCCTATATTTGCAGCCCTTAAGTTCTTAAGAAGGATGCCCAGGTGGCGAAATTGGTAGACGCACTGTGTTCAGGTCGCAGCGTTCGCAAGGATGTGCTGGTTCGAATCCAGTCCTGGGCACCAAAAGCCTCTCACAAAAAGTGAGAGGCTTTTTTATTGCACTTTCTTACACAGCGTCATCCATATACAAAATGTATCTTTAGGAGACAATTGTCGCAGATCAAAATATGCAAAAATTTACAGCCAAACTGGTCAAAGAGAGCGAACAGGGCGCATGGACAATAGTGATCATACCTTTTGACGTTGAGGCCACTTACGGTCAAAAAGGGCATATCAAGGTAAAAGGCACAATAGACAATTATGCTTTCAGCGGTATCAAGCTGATGCCGATGGGTGATGGGAGCTACTGCCTGGCCATTAAAGATGTGATACGCAAGGCGATCAAAAAAGGGAACGGGGATACGGTGCAAATGACCATGGAGCCGGACAATTCACAACTGGTAATTCCCGACAAGCTTTTAGAAGGTCTGAATGCGCACCCGAAGGCAAAGGCTTTTTTTGATGGCCTTACGGAAAGTAACCAGAACTATTTTGTGGAATGGGTCGCCAATGCTAAACGCGAGGAAACGCGGGACACCAGGGTTGTAAAGAGTATTGAAAAATTGCTGGTTGGCAAAAAGTTTCACGAGTAGGCATTTCCTCTAAACAATGCCCAACTGCATCGCCTTTTTCACAAGGCCTACCATATTCTTAACGTCCAGCTTCTGCATCAGCCCCAGGCGATAATTCTCCACCGTACGGTGGCTAAGATGTAAACGTTCCGCAATCTCGTGGCTGGTATTTTCTTCTGCGATCAGCTGAAGAATTTCTTTTTCCCTTTGCGTCAGTTCGACGGAGGACGATATCCTTTTTTGCTTCAGCGAATCCTGTACAAGCAGGGTCTTTACCTCCGGTGAGTAGAACGGATCTCCCAGGTAGACCGTCTCCACTGCTTCGATCAGCATATCCTGGTCCGCAGATTTTAACACATACCCACTGGCGCCACTTTTGAGTAAGGTCTTGATAAAGTAAAGGCTGTCGTGACTGGTGAATACCAGCACCTTGATCTTTGGATACTTACTTGTGATCATGCGCGTGAGCTCGTCGCCGGTGATATCGGGCATGTGTACATCCAGTATCAGCACATCCGGCTTCTCCTGCGACTTGAGGCCTTCCAGCAATGCCTCACCACCAGGATATATACCTACCAACTCAATATTATCACGGTTGCTGAAATAAGCTTTCAACCCGTTCCTCAGCATAGGATGGTCATCTATAATGGCTATCCGAATTTTCATAATTCAGGTTTTTCTTTTCTTCACTTATTTGCAATTCTATGTAAATGGTAGTGCCTTTATTTTCCAGGGTTTCAACAGAAAAAATTCCATTCAGGGAACGAACCTTAGCCTCAAGCGATGCAAGGCCCAGCCCACCCTCTTCCTTATCGTCGTGAGAGATGCCGACTCCGTTATCCTCCACTGTCAGCTGCAACTTATCCCCTTCCCTATACAACAGAATGATGGCCTGCGTCGCCTCTGCGTGTTTTACGATGTTGTTCAGCAATTCCTGGATGATCCTGTACAGCAATAGAGCTAAATTGCCCTGCAAGTCATTAAAATCTCCGTAAGCCTGGAATTCAACAGTCGTTTTACCGCCATTGGTTATCTGCTCACAAAAACTGCGGGCAGCAGCGGCCAGTCCCTGGCGCGTCAGGCTTTCGGGCATCAGGTTGTGCGCTGTTTTGCGGATGTCGTTGGCCGTTTCGTTGAGCATGTTAACCACCTGCTGAAACTCATGGTTTGAATTAAGTTCCTTGTGCTGGTTCTTAATTGTCGACAAATACACCTTCATGGCAGATACCTGGCTGCTGATACCATCATGCAATTCGTGCGCTATGCGTATCCGTTCTCGCTCTTCCCCTTCCATCATCGCCTGCAGCAGCTCTATTTCTTTCTCCTGCTGAAGTGTTCGCAATCGCTCTTTGTGCAGTTTCTGCCGTTGCCGGTAGCTTCGATAAAGCAATCCAAGCAGGCCCAGTAGCAAAAGTCCCGCACTGGAAAAGATCCAGACAAGTGCAGTTTTCTTCTGAATGTTTACTTCCTGCTTTGCTATCTGCAGTTTCTTTTCAGCTATCTGGCGGTCCTTTTCGGCAGTACGGTATTTTGTTTCCAGTGCATTTACATTGTTAGCAGCTTCTATACCAGACAAACTATCCTTCATCCTTTCGTAGATCTTCTGATGGGCATAGGCATTTCTGTAGTCGCTCTTTGCTGCGTAAACCATGGCTAGTATGTTATGAACATCCATGTTCATTTCCGATTGGCCGGTTTCGTTGGCTTCCTTAAGCGCCGTTACCAGAAAGTCTTCGGCTTTTTTGTAATTGCCCAGGTAATAATTAGCCACACCAAGAAAATAAAGCGGACCATTGACACGCAAGTAAAGATTGCCTTTAGTGAGCGCCAGGGTCTTTTCAAAATAAGGGATCGCTTCTTTGTAGTGTTCCCGTTTCATCTGCAGGGCTCCCAGGTTGTTGAGGCAGGTGAGCACGGTCCTTTCGTCGTTGTATTGTTCGCTTAGCTCCAGGGCGGTCTTATAGGTCAGTTCAGCACTATCCAACTGGTTCGTTTCCTCATAGTAAACACCTTTGTTGCTCAACACATAGCCAAGTGTGTGGTAGTCCTTTGCTGCAGACGCAAGATGCTGGGCACTGTTGAAATAACCGATCGCCTTTTCCGGCTGGCCCAGTTGTATAAAAACACCTCCAAGGCTACTGTAGATATAAGCGCGCAGGTTATTCAGGGAACTATCCTTTGAAGCCTCGCCTGCAGCCTTGATATAATAATTGCCGGCCTTATTGAAATTGCCCAGCGATTGGTAGGCGCTGCCTATACTGTTATACACTCCGGTATATACTCTATTGCGATCCCTGGCCGTGTAAGCGTCGTAAAGCGGGATTGCCTGTGTGAAGAACAAAAGCGCATCCTTGTAGGCTCCTGTTGCAGAAGAAAGTCTGCCCTTTGCAGCCAGCGACTTCACAACACCGACCGTATAATCAATCTTATTACTCAGGGCCATTGCCTGGTCCAGGAAATAGGCTGCGCTGTCTCCATCTGCTCCTGCAAATGCGTTTCCTTCTTCAATTAAAATTCTGACCCGTTGCGTATCTGAAGCGGCCCATGCATGCTGCGACTGGGCTAATGACCCGCTGCCATGGGCAGAAAATATGACCAGCAAAACACAACACAGGTAACGTCGCATAGCAATAAATTACCGAAATGTTCCGAATAGTCAAAGCCTTAAGGCCCAGGTATTTCCCTTCCGGGGCAACTTTCCAGCACAGTGGGATCCGAAGCTTGGAATTCACGTGACTTGAAGTCGCGGC
>JADMIO011346893.1_pt1 | contig 91929 bp, 89 predicted proteins | sample 8958161 | NCBI WGS metagenome assembly JADMIO01 (sample SAMN16585339, study PRJNA669376) | soil metagenome | isolation source: Crop rotation soil | place: USA: Cullars Rotation, Alabama | collected 2011
GCCGCGACTTCAAGTCACGTGAATTCCAAGCTTCGGATCCCACTGTGCTGGAAAGGCGCTGGCCGGCTCGAAGCTCGAAGCGTTGCTGGATCGTGCGGTCCACCGGTTCGGAGCGCAGTGCCTGTGGAATGTCGACCTGTCGCGCCGCGACGTTGCGATGCGGCGGGTCATCGTCGCGCGCCTGCGCAAGCATGGCGGACACGAAGGGTGGCGGCTGGCGATGGAGATCGAGGACACCGCCGCCGCAGCGGCGGTGGAGGCTTAGCCCCGTGCTGACGGCATTTCAAAAGCGGGTGCTCTCACATCTTTCCCGCCGTCGCTCGGCGGACAGCCTCGTGGCGGGTGGGGCGGCGCTCAACCGCAGACGGCCGCGGTTGTCGCGCGATTTGGACCTCTTTCACGCGAGCGTTCAAAACGTCGATGCGGCGATGAAGGCGGACGTCGCGGCGTTGCGCCGTGCCGGATTTCAGGTCGAGACGATACCGGGCTTTTCGATCGGGCACGTGCAGGCGATCGTGCGCGGCGCTGGACCGGACGAGTTTACGCGGCTCGAATGGGCGGTCGAATCCGCGTTCCGGTTCTTCCCGGCCGTCCGCGACCCGGTATTCGGTTGGCGGCTCCACGACATCGATCTTGCGGTCAACAAGGTGCTGGCGCTCGCGGGCCGCCAGGAACCGCGGGACATCGTCGACGTGGTCGACCTGCAGGAACGCGGGTATCCGCTCGCGGCACTCGCCTGGGCGGCACCCGCGAAGGATCCCGGCTTCACCCCGGACCTCATCCTGGACGAGATCAGCCGAAACTCGCGGATCGATCCGACGCGGCTGAGCGACGAGATTCTGAGCGGCGCGAAACTCGACCCGGCGGCACTCAAGAAAAAACTTCTCGCGGCCCTGCACGATGCGCGCGAGCTCTTCCCTACCCTGCCGCCCGATCAGATGGGGTGCCTGTATCTGGACTCCCAGATGAAAGTCCATCGCCCGGACGCCGCCGGAGTGGCCGCCGAGCGCCTGCATCTACACCGGGCCAGTTTGAGAGGTGCCTGGCCGAGCGTGGCAGACACCGAGAGCGCGTCAGAGAGCTGAGATCGGCTCCTCCGGGCGACCTCACCCTGACTGGTCCGTCTTCCACGGAATGACCTTGCGCTCAATCTCGCGGAAGATCGTCGACGTCACCACGCCGAGCAGGCCGATGACGACGATGCCGACGAACATCGCGTCGACCTTCAAGAGCTCCCACGAGCTCCAGATCAGGTAGCCGATGCCGGTCTTGGCGGCGACGAACTCGGCCGCCACCACGACGATGAACGAGATGGCGAGCGCCACGCGCAGGCCCGCGAAGATCATCGGCAGCGCGCCGAAGAACACGACGCGGCTGAACATGATGAAGGGGCTGGCGCCATAATTGCGCGCCACGTCGACATAGATGCGCTCGATGTTCGACGCGCCGGCATAGGTGTTCACCACGACGGGGAAGAACGCGCCGATGGCCACCACGGCCATCTTGGACGCGTCGCCGAAGCCGAAGGCGAGCAGCAGCAGCGGCATCAGCGCCACTTTGGGGATCGGGAACAACGCCGCGATGAGCGGATCGACGATGATGCGGACCGTGCGCGACATCGCCATCAACAGGCCAATGACCACCGCCGGCACGACGCCGATCACGTAGCCGACGAGGATGCGCCACAACGTCGCCAGGAGATGCTCCAGCAACTCGCCACTGGCGCAGAGAGCGTAGAAGCGCCGCGCGATATCCGTGGGTGCAGGCACAAAACGGCGGTCGCCGAGCCCGGCCTGGATCGCCAGCTCCCAGAGGAGCAGCAAGCCGAGCGGCGACAGAAAATAGAGCAGCCGCTCGTGCAGCACCTTGCGCTTGGCCGGCGTCATAGCCCCTCCTGCTCGCGCCGGGCGCGTAGCACTTCTTCTTCAAGGACCCGCCAGATGCGCAGCTTGAGCGCGTTGAACTCGCTCGCCGCGCTCAGCGCCATCAGGTCGCGCGGATGGGGAAACGGAATCGGGATGATCTCTTTGATGCGCCCGGGATGCGCGGTCATGATCACCGCGCGGTCGCCGAGGAACAGCGCCTCCTCGATCGAATGGGTGATGTAGATGACCGTCTTGCCGGTCTGCCCCCACAGACGCACCAGCTCGGCCTGCAGGATGGTGCGGTTCTGCGCGTCGAGGGCCGCGAACGGCTCGTCCATCAGCAGCACCGACGGGTCGGTCACGAAGGCACGCGCGATCGCGCCGCGCTGGCGCATGCCGCCCGAGAGCTGATGCGGATAGTGCTGGCGGAACTTGGTCAGGCCGACGAGCTTCATCGCCGCTTCGACCCGCTCGGCGCGCTCGGCCGCCGGCACGCCGCGCGTCATCAGGCCGAAGCCGATGTTGCCCTCGACCGACATCCACGGGAAGAGGCCGCTGTCCTGGAAGACCATCGCGTTGGCGACCGTGCCCGGCGGGCCTTCGATGCGATAGCTGCCACGGGTCTGCTGCTCCAGCCCGGCGACGATGCGCAGCAAGGTCGACTTGCCGCAGCCGCTGGGTCCGACGATGCACAGGAACTCGCCGGCCGCGATCGACAGGTCGACGGGCTCCAGCGCCGGCACCGGGCCGTCGGGACCCTCGAACGTCTTCGCGAGCCCCGATATCTCCAACCGGGCCCCGGTGCGCAGCCGCTCCATCGCTGCGGCGTCAGTCCTTGGCGTCGACGAGGACGAAGGCGATGCGGCAGGTCTCTGTTCCGCGGTTCACCCAGGCGTGGTTGGTGCCTTGCTGCACGACGACGTCGCCGGCCTTCAGATGCACGGTCGAATCGTCGAGGATCATGTCGATCTCGCCCGACATGATGACGGCATAGTCGACGCTCTGCGTGCGGTGCATGAACGGATGCGTCGGCGCCCGGTACTTCGACGGCGTGCCGTGGTCGCCGACCTGATGCGCCATATGGTTGACGTCGAGCTTCTCGAGCTCGGGATCCATCGGCGGAAAATCGACGACGCGGAACACGCTGCCGGACGGCGGCGGCATGATGCCCTTCTGATCGCCGCCGACGTCTTTCTGCGTGTCCATGACCGCGGGCGCCGCGTCCGTGCGCCAGATCACCCGCGAAGTGAAATTGCCGACCGGCCGCGTGACCTTGTGCGGGTTGTCACTGTCGAACAGCACGATCGCCTTGCCGGTCTTGTCGTGCGTGGTGACGACGCGGCGTAGTTCCTTACTCATCGACGTCTCGCTCCCCTGCTTCTTGATTCAATCCGGAACGCCCGGCGGCTGCGCACGGCGCGACAAAGCGCTTTGCAGCGCCTTCATGTGCTTCTCGACCGCCGCGGCCGCCTTGTTCTCGATCTCGCGATAATGTCTTACCACCTCTTGACCGAACGCCGTGAGTGCCGCGCCGCCGCCGTGGCCGCCGCCGCGTTCGGTCGTCACCAGCTTCTTCTTGAAGCGGCGGTTGAGGCTCTCGACCAGCAGCCACGCCCGGCGATACGACATGCCCATCGCGCGTCCCGCGGCCGAGATCGACCCGTGGCGCTCGATCTGCTCGAGCAGCTTGATCTTGCCGGGGCCGATGGCGCCCCAGTCCTTGAACTCGATGCGGAGCGACAGCCGCGCCATGCTAATTCGGGCGCACCGCGGCGAGCGCTTCGAGCGCGCGGTCGATTTCGGCCTCGCCGATATGCCGGTGAGTCACGAGACGCACGCTGCCGGCGTCGATCGTGCCCGACATCACGCCGTGCTTGTCCAGGGCCTTCGTCCAATCGGCCGCGCGGCGCTGGCTCCAGCGCACGTTCATCGCGACGATGTTGGTCTGCACGGTCGCCATGTCGACGGCGTCCGGATAGAGCCGGTTGATTCCTTCGGCGAGGCGGCGGGCGGTGCGGTGATCGTCGGCGAGACGATCGACCATCTCCTCGAGCGCCACGATACCGGCGGCGGCAATCACGCCCGACTGGCGCATGTTGCCGCCAACCATGCGGCGGAAGGCGCGCGCACGTTCGATGAACGCCGCCGACCCGACCAGGATCGAGCCGACCGGCGCGCTCAGCCCCTTGGAGACGCAGAAGCACACGGAATCGGTGTGCGCGGCGATCTTGTCGGCGCCGACGCCGAGCGCCACGGCGGCGTTGAACAGCCGGGCACCGTCGGTGTGCACCGGAATCCCGCGCTCGCGCGCCATGGTGTAAACAGCCGCCATGTAGTCGAGCGACGGCACGGTGCCGCCGGCGGCATTGTGCGTCTGCTCGAGCCAGATCAGCCCCGTTGCCAATTGGCGATGCGTCAGGCGCGGATTGATCGCCTCGGACAGCGCGTCGAGATCCATCGCCCCCATCTGGCCGGGGATCGGCCGGTGCGACATGCCGGCGAGTGCCGCCAGCCCGCCCATCTCCTGGCGCAGCACATGCGAGCGCTCTTCGAGCAGGATCTCGCCGCCGCGCCCGGTATGCGCGAGGGTCGCGACGAGATTGGCCATCGTGCCCGAAGCGAGATAGAGCCCCGCTTCCTTGCCGGTGCGCTTGGCCGCCAGCGCTTCCAGCGCACGCACGGTCGGATCGCCCTCGCGCGAATCGTCGCCGAGCTCCGCCGTGCGCATGCGCTCCAGCATGCGTTCGGTCGGCCTTGTGACGGTGTCGCTGCGCAGGTCGATCGCGGTCATGTGTGCTCTCCGGCGTGCCCCCCGTCAAAGCTGAACCGATCCATCTTAGTACAACCGATGATGCGCAGAAGTGCCGTGCCGCAATCGTCGGTCCGAGGCCGCTATTCGAATGCGGCTCACCGACAAACTACGCTAAGTTAGGACGAATTACGGAGAGGAATCTTGCATGCTTGGCTGGTGCGGCACCCGGTTTCCGTCGTGGGTCTTCGGCCTCCTGCTCGGGCTCGCGGCCGTGCCGGCGACGGCACAGGAATACCCGACCGGTCCCATCAAAATGATCGTCCCCTATGCCGCCGGCGGTCCGGTCGATGTGGTCGGCCGCATCATCGGCCAGTATCTCTCCGAGCGTCTCGGCAAGCCGATCGTCATCGACAACCGGCCCGGCGCCGGCACGGCGATCGGCGCCGCGGCCGCTGCGACCTCGTCACCCGACGGCTACACGCTCTTCCTCGGCAACGCCGCGTCGCACGCGATGAACCCGGCGTTGAACAAGCTCTCTTACGATCCGGTCGCGGACTTCGAGCCGGTCTCGCTCGTCGCCTCGATGCCGTTCCTGCTGCTCGCCAGCCCGACCCTCCCGGTGACGACCGTCGGCGAGTTGGTGTCGCTCGCCAAGCAGCGCCGCGATTTCAGCTACGCCTCGGCGGGCAGCGGCTCCTCCACGCATCTGGTGATGGAGCTGTTCAAGCAGCTCACCGGCATCGAGGCACTGCACGTGCCCTACAAGGCGCGCTCGCCGGCCGAAGCCGACGTCATCGCCGGCCGCGTGTCGATGATGTTCGACAGCACCGCGACCGCCGTGCCGCGCGTGACCGAAGGTGCCTTGCGCGGCCTCGCGGTGACGTCGCTGCGGCGGCTGCCGGTTCTGCCCGACCTGCCGACCGTCGCCGAGGCGACGCGCAGCGACTTTTCCGCCGATCTGTGGGTCGCGCTGTTCGCGCCGGCGAAGACGCCCGCCGCGATCGTCGCCAAGCTGCATGACGGCGTGGCGGCGATCGCGCAGCTTGCCGACATGCAGCAGCGCCTGGTGGCGCTGGGTGCGGTGGTGCAGACGAGCACGCCGGCCGAGCTCGCGAGCCTGGTGCGCGGCGATCTCGCCAAATGGACGGCGCTGATCAAGCAGGCCGGGATCACCACGGAGTAGCGCGATGCCGCTCGATGCGCAGCTGCCGCGGATCAAGGTCGCGACCGACGTCGGTGGCACCTTCACCGATCTCGTCTTCGCGCAGTGGGATCCGGCGCTGCAGGATTATCGGCCGATCCAGTCGGCAAAGGCCCGCACCACGCCGCCCGACTACGAAGCCGGCGTCTTCGACGTGTTGCGCAAGGGCGGCGTCTCGCCGGCCGATGTCGGCCTGCTGGCGCACGGCTCGACCATCGTCATCAACGCGCTCACCGAGCGCCATGGGGCCAAGACCGGCCTGATCACCACGCGCGGCTTCCGCGACGTGCTGGAGATCGCGCGCGGCAACCGGCCCGACCTCTACAATTTCACCTACCGCAAGCCGGCCCCTTTTGTTCCCCGCCATCTGCGGTGCGAGATCGGCGAGCGCATCGACTACAAGGGCCAGGTGCTGCAGCCGCTGGCGCTGGGCGAGCTGCCGGCGATCGTCGAGTGCTTCCGCGCCGAAGGCGTGGCCTCGATCGCGATCTGCCTGCTCTACTCGTTCCTCAACCCGGCGCACGAGATTGCGGTCCGCGACGAGATCGCCCGGCTGTGGCCGGACGTCGCGGTGGTCGCGTCGCACGAGATCATCCGCGAATGGCGCGAGTACGAGCGCACCAGCACGACGGTGTTCTCCGCCTTCGTCAGCCCCAAGGTGCGGCACTACGCGAACCGCCTCGAAGCCGGCCTGCGGCGCGGCGGCTTCACCGGCAATCTCTATTTCATGCAGTCGAACGGCGGCGTCGACACGTCGGCGGCGGCCTGCGCGCGGCCGATCGCGATGATCGAATCCGGCCCCGCCAGCGGCATGCTGGGCGCCGCCGCCGTGGGTCGCCTGATCGGCGAGACCAACCTGATCGCGCTCGACATCGGCGGCACGACGGCGAAATGCAGCCTGATCGACGACGGCCAGGTGCAGATCACCACCGACTATCGCATCGAGAAGACGCGCACCTCGCCGGGCTATCCCGTGATGACGCCGGTCGTCGACCTGGTCGAGATCGGCAACGGCGGCGGCAGCATCGGCTGGCTCGATCCGCAAGGCCGTCTGCGCGTCGGCCCGCAAAGTGCGGGCGCCGTGCCCGGCCCCGTCGTCTACGGCGCCGGCGGCACCGAGCCGACCACGACCGACGCCAACATCCTGCTCGGCCGGCTCGATCACCGCAAGCTGCTGGGCGGCGAGATCGCGGCCGACCTGGACGCCGTGCAGCGCAGCTTCGAGCGCCTCGGCACCCGGCTCGGTCTCGACGCCGTCGACGTCGCGCGCGGCATGATCCGCATCGCCAACGAGAACATGGTCAATGCGCTCAAGCTCGTGTCGCTCAACCGCGGCCATGATCCGCGCGACTTCGCGCTGTTCGCGTTCGGCGGCGGCGGCCCGCTGCACGCGGCCGAGCTAGCGCCCGAGCTCGAGATGATGAAGATCATCGTGCCGGCGGAATCGGCGGTGTTCTCGGCGCTGGGCATGATCCTCTCCGACCTGCGCCGCGATTACGTGCAGACCGCACCCTTGCCGCTCGATGCCGCACACGCGGGCCCCATCGCCGCCGTGCTCGACGGCATCGAGGCGCGGGCCATCGCCGAGTTCGCCCAGGACGGCGTGGGCCGCGGCGCGCTGACCGTCGATCGCCTCGCCAACATGCGCTACGCGGGCCAGGAGTTCACGATCCAGGTGCCGCTGCCGGCGGGACAGCTGACCGCGGCCAGCGTCGCCGCGATCCAAGACACGTTCCGCGACAAATACGCACGCGAATACGGCTACCAGCTCCCCAATACGATCGAGATCGTGGTCTTTCACATCGTCGCCTCGGCGACGATCCACAAGCCGACCTTGCGCAAGCTGACGCGCGGATCGCTCGACGCGCAGCAGGCGCGGATCGGCGCGCGCGACATCGACTTCGGCGCGCACGGCCGGCACACGGCGGCGATCTACGATCGCGCCCAGCTCGGCGCCGGCGCCGCGCTTGCCGGCCCCGCCGCGGTCGAGGAGCTGACGACCACGACCTTGGTGTTCCCGCAGCAGACGCTGACGGTCGACGACTACGGCAACCTCCACATCCGAGCCGCCCGATGAGCCGCCCCTCCGATCCCTTCATCGTCGAGCTGGTGCAGAACGCCCTGCAGGCGCTGTGCGACGAGATGTGCACCGCCCTGCGGCGCGCGGCGATGAGCATGGTCATCTACGAGCGCCTGGATTTCGGCGTCGCCGTCGTCGATCCGCAAGGGCGGATGATCTGCCAGGGCGCCGGCCTGCCGGTGTTCATCGGCATGCTCGACGGTGCCGTGCGCGCGGCGCTCGACAAATTCGGCGACGACATCCACGCCGGCGACGTCTTCGTCACCAACGATCCGTATGACGGCGGCGGCAGCCATCTCAACGACGTCGTGCTGTCGATGCCGGTGTTCGAAGACGGGCAGATCGTCGGCTGGCTGGTCAACAAGGCGCATTGGACCGACATCGGCGGCATCCGCCCGGGCAGCATGGCCACTGATGCCACCGAGGTTTATCAGGAAGGCGTCAACTTCCCGAACGTGAAGCTGTTCGAGGCCGGTACGGTCAACCAAGCGATCCTCGACGTCGTCGCCGCCAACAGCCGCCTGCCCAAGCAGACGCTCGGCGACGTGTGGGCCGGCATCGCCGCCTTGCGCGTCGGCGAGAAGCGCCTGGCGCAGCTCGCGCGAAAGCACGGCCGCGCGCCGTTCCTCGCCGCGGTCGACGCCTTCCTCGACGACGGCGAGACCGCCGCGCGCGATTCTCTCAAGTCCCTGCCCAAAGGCGTGTTCGAGGCGACGGACACGATGGAGGACGGGCGCGCGATCAAAGTGCGCGTCACCATCACCGACGACGATTTCACCGTCGACCTGCGCGGCAACCCGATGCAGGGGCCGACGCCGTTCAACTGCCCGTTCGTGTGCACGCGCTCGGCGGCGCAGATCGTCTACAAGGCGATCACCACCGGCTCGATGCTGGCGAGCGAAGGCAGCTTCCGTCCGCTCAAGATCCTGGTCGACGACGGCTCGATCTTCTGCGCCAGGCGCCCGGCGGCGGTCTCGTATTATTTCGAGCCCCTGCTCTACGCGCTCGACCTCACCTGGAAGGCGCTGGCGCCGCGCATTCCGCACGCGATGGGTGCCGGGCAGATGAATTCCGTCTCCGGCGTCGTCATCGGCACGACGCATCCCGACAGCGGGCAGTTCGTCATGGCGCGCGAGACGCAGCTCGGCGGCTGGGGCGCACGGCCGGGCTCGGACGGCGAGAACGGGCTCTATTCCGCGGCGAGCGGCGAAAGCTTCAACAGCCCGGTCGAGATCTACGAGCGCCGCAACGGCATCCAGATCGACTCTTACGCGTTCAACAACGAGGACGGCGGCGAAGGCGAGTTCCGCGGCGGGCGCGGCATCCGCAAGGCGTTCCGCATCCTCGCACCCGAAGCGTGGCTCACCGCAAGCCACATCCGCAGCCTCTATCCGCCGTGGGGGCTGAACGGCGGCAACAATGGATCGCCCAATTTCACCGTCGTACGCCGCGCCGACGGCAGCGAGGAGCGCATCCGCCGCGTGCCGCGCCTGCCGCTCAAGCAAGGCGACGTGGTGGAAGTGTTCACCGCCACCGGCGGCGGCTACGGCGATCCCGCGAAGCGCGATCCGAAGCGGCTCGACGAGGACGTGAAGAACGGCTTCGTCACGCCCGAGCAGCGGCGCTCGCGTTACGGCAAGCGCCTGGACGACGCGGCCGAGTAAAGGCTACGCGGCCGGACGCTTGCGCCGGCGCGCGATCTCGCCGAACACCTCGGCCGCCGTCGGCGTCTCGTCGAAGCGATGGCCGCCGAGCGCCTTCACGCACGCCTCGATGCGGTTCGCCGTAGCCTCGGCCATCAGCGGTTCGTGGCCCATGTCGCGCAGGGTGCGCGCGACCTCGCGCATCTCGGCGACGCGGCGCACGCCGTGCTGCGCCGTCCGGCCGACGAGATAGTCGGACACTTTCGGCCAGTCCATGCCGGGATAGGTTTCCTTGAGCGAGCCGAGCACGCGCTCTTTGACGCCGAGCTCGGTCGCCGCCTGCAGCGATTCCAGCATCAGCGCTTCCATGCCCTTGATCAGCACGCTGCGCAGCATCTTGATCGACGACGCCTGGCCGTATTTGTCGCCAACCGCCTCGACCCGCATGCCGAACGGCTTGAGCTTTTCGGCAAGATCCTTTGCCTTCGGCCCGGCGAGGAACATCGGCACCTTGTGGCCGTGCGGCGGCACGGATTCCATCACCGCCACCTCGACGAAGGCGGCGCCCGACGGGCCGACCGCCTCGGCATTGGCGCGCTTGACCGCCGGCGAGGTCGAGTTGATGTCCATGTAGAACTGGCCGGCCTTCATGTGCGGGGCGGCACTGCGCGCGGCGTCCGACGACGAGGCGGCCGTCACCGCGGCGATGACAATGTCGGCACCCTTCACCGCGTCGGCGGCGCTGCCCGCGCAGGCGACGCCGATCTCGGCCGCGCGCGTCTTCAGGCGCTCGCCGTCCGGCTTGCCGAACAGGATGTCGTAGGCCTGCAGCGTGCCGGCGCCGGCCTGCTTCAAGCCGCGCGACAGATGCTGCGCCGCCTCGCCGAACCCGATAAAGCTGAAATTCGTCGCCATCATCGTCTCCGTGACTGCCTGCTATTGCTTCTCGATCTTCGCGTCCGCGATGACCTTGCCCCACTTGTCGGCCTCGCTGCGGAAGAACGTGCGCATCGCGTCGGGCGTCATGCTGCGCGCCTCGATGCCGAGCTTGAGCAGCGCGTCCTTGACGTCGGGCAGCTCGACGATCGCCGCCGTCTCGCGGCTCAGCCGCTCGAGGATCGCCGGCGGCGTCTTGGCGGGCGCGGCAAGGCCGTTCCACGAGCTCGCCTGGAAGTTCGGCAGGCCGGCTTCCGCCGCGGTCGGCACGTCGGGCAGGATCGCCGAGCGCTTGCTCGCCGCCACCACCAAGGTGCGCAAGGCGCCCGTGCGCACCTGCTCGACCACCGGCGCGATGAACTCGGAGCCGATCTGCACTTCCTGGGCCTTGAGCGCGACCAGCACCGCCGGCGTCGCGCGGTAGTTCACGATGGTGAACGCGCGGTTCGACAGCGAGTTCAGCAGCTCCGAGGCCAGATGCTGCGTGCTGCCGATATTGATCACGCCGAGATTGATCGTGCCCGGCTTGGCCTGCGCCGCCGCCAGCAGCTCTTTGAGCGACTTATAGGGCGACGCTGAATCGGCAACGATCACGATGTCGAAGAAGCCCGTCGTCGACACCATCGCGAAGTCGTTGATCGGGTCGTAGCTCAGCTGCTTGTAGAGCGAGGAGCTGACCGCGTTACCGCCCGAGATCAGCAGCAGGGTGTAGCCGTCGGCCGGCGCATGCGCGACCGTGTCGGCAGCGATGATGCCGCCGGCGCTCGGCTTGTTGTCGATGATGAACTGCTGGCCCAAGCGCTCGGACAATTTGGGCGCCACGGTGCGCGCGACGATGTCGGCGACGCCACCGGCCGCGAAGCCGACCACGATGCGCACCGGCTTGCTGGGATAATTCTGCGCCGACGCTCCGGAGATCCCCAAGACACCCGCCAGGACGGCGACGACAGCAGCTTTCAACGACATGCAGACATCCCTCGGTTGCAAACGATTTCCGCTCCGGACGTTCGGCTATAGCGCTTTCTCTGTCAATGACTTAGAATAAATCCAAGGAGAGACGCCATGCCCGACGACAAGATCACGCCGCGCCACAATATCGATCCCGTGCGCCAGGATTTCTACGCGCGCATCGGCGAGCGCAGCCTGGCGCCGCTGTGGGAAGTGCTGCCCCAGCTCGTGACCGAAGAACCGAACACGATCATCAAGGCGCATCTGTGGAAATACGCCAGCCTGCGGCCCGATCTCCTGGAAGCGTGCAAGCTGATCACCGCGAAGGAAGCCGAACGCCGCGTGCTGGTGCTCGAGAACCCGGCGCTGCGCGGTGAGTCGAAGGTGACGCGCAGCCTGTTCGCCGGCCTGCAGATCATCCTGCCGGGCGAGATCGCCCCGCCGCATCGCCACTCGCAGGCCGCGCTGCGCTTCGTCATCGAAGGCCAGGGCGCCTATACGGCGGTCGACGGCGAACGTACGACCATGCATCCCGGCGACTTCGTCATCACGCCGTCATGGACGTGGCACGATCACGGCAACAATGGCGACGGCCCGATGGTGTGGCTCGACGGCCTCGACATGCACATGATCAAGCTGTTCGAGGCGAGCTTCCGCGAAGGCCACGAGAGCGAAGACGCGATCCAGCCCGAGCGGCCCGAGGGCGACGCCTTTGCCCGCTACGGCCACAACCTGCTGCCGATCGACGACGACTACAACCGCCCGACCTCGCCGGTGTTCAACTATCCCTACGCCCAGAGCCGCGAGGCGCTCGAGACCTTGAAGCGCCGCGACAAGTGGAGCCCCTGGCACGGGCTCAAGATGAAATACACCAACCCGCGGACCGGCGATTACGCCATCCCGACCCTGGCGACCTTCATCCAGCTTCTCCCCAAGGGCTTCAAGAGCCAAAGCTACCGCTCAACCTCGAGCACCGTGTTCGTGTGCACCGAGGGCAAGGGCAAGACGGTGGTCGGCGGCCAAACCTTCGAGTGGGGCCCGAAAGACATCTTCGTCGTGCCGAGCTGGGAGAAGCACACCCACGAGGCGACCGAAGAGTCGGTGCTGTTCAGCTACTCCGACCGCGGCGTGCAGGAGAAGCTCGGCTTCTGGCGCGAGCAGAAGTTCCAGAGCTGACGCTTGACCCCTCCCCGCCCGGGAGGGCCGTGAGCGGTGAGGGTCGGCCAGTCACCCTCACCCTCCCGATCGCTATCGCGATCGGGCCCTCCCTCTCCCGAGGCGGGAGAGGGACAGCAGGCGCAGCGTAGCGGCAGCCTTCGCGCCACCACAATTCCGACCTCAAAGCGCCGCCTTCGTGCGGTAGCGATGGTCGGTGCCGCACCGTGCCGATTGTGCCCTGCTCGCTTTCCTCGCCGCCGGCGTGATCGCCGCGGCCTGGGCGGTGCCGCGTATGCCCGAGCGCGTGAAGCCGTGGGCGCCGCTCGACATTCGCGCCGAGGTCGCGCCGCTCGTCACCAGCCTTAAGATGGCGCATGTGCGCAGCGACCTCGCCTATTGCTCGGCGGCCCTTGCCACATCTGATTTCCGCCGCACGTCGGTTCCGCTGCTGAACTCGTTCCGCGGCTGCACGGTCGAAGATGCGATCCGCATCAGTTCAAGCACGCCGGCGTTCAACGCACCGTTCACCGCGAGCTGCCCGCTCTCGGTCGGGCTCGCCATGTTCATCCGCCACGTCGTGCAGCCGGCAGCACGGCGCCACCTGCACACCGACATCGCGCGCATCGACCATCTCGGCACGTTCTCCTGCCGCAAGATCGTCGGCGGCCGCGATCCACAGGCGATGAGCGAGCACGCGGCGGCGAACGCCATCGACATCACCGGCTTCGCCACGCGCGACGGCCGGCGCATCACCTTGGCCAAGAACTGGGCGGGCGACAGCGACGAAGCGCAGTTCCTCCATGAGGTGCGCGACGGCGCCTGCCCGATCTTCCGCGCGGTGCTCAGCCCGGACTTCAATGCCGTGCACCGCACGCATTTCCATCTCGACATGGGCCGCTTCAAGGTCTGCCGGTGAAGGCAGCGCGAGGATGAGCGCCGCCGTCGCGGCCATGACGCGCCGCCTCCCCCATTCCTCCAGGCCCGCTCCGGCGATCAGCCGGAGAAGAGTTTCAACACCGTCTGCGGCGCCTGGTTGGCGATGCTCAACGACTGGATGGCCAGTTGCTGCTGCACCTGCAGCGCCGTCAGCTTCGCGCTCTCCGCGGCGAGGTCGGCATCCACCAACGCGCCCAGCCCCGTGGTCGTGGCGTCCGACAGGGACTGCACGAACGTGGTCAGGAAGTTGATGTTGCTCTGGTTCGCCCCCAGCGTGCCGAGAGCGCTGCCGATCACCAGCTGTTGCGCCGTGATCGTCGTGAGCAGCGACAAGGCTTGCGACGTACTGGCGATCCCGCCGGTCAACGCCGTCGACACCGTGGACAGGAGCGACGCGCTGTTCAGCGTCAACTGGCCGCCGGAGATCGTCGACGTGACGGCGATGCTCGCCGACCCTGCCGACAGCAGGTTGCGCCCTTTGTAGCTGGCGTTGGAGATGAACGTCGCCAACTGGGCCAGCTGGCTCGTGAACGTCGACGACAGGATCGACTGCTGGTCGCTGGTGTTCGCCGGGTTGGTCGCCGAGATCGCCGTGGTGTTGATGGACTCCAGCAGATTGGAGATCGACGTGGCCCCCGCGACGGCGACGGACGAGATGCCGCTGCCGACGGACAGGCTCTGCTGGACGGCGGTAAAGGCGCTGATGTCGGCACGCAGCCCCTGCGCGATCGCAAAATCGGCTGCGTCGTCCAGAGGGCTGGAGACCCTCAAGCCGGTGGAGATGCGATCTTGAGTTTTCGAGAGGCTGAATTCGACGGCTTGCAAGTTCCGCAGCGCGGCGAGCGCGCTCGGATTCGTATTGACGGACGTCATACGGGTCCCCTTCTGGTGGCTTGCGGCCAGTTCTTGGCGGACCATCGGGGCTTTCTCCCCGACCCCGAAACATTTCGCTTCGGGCCCAGATTCCGTAGGACGAATCTATTTTTTTGACAAGGTTAATCCCGGGTTAATTTCAGCGGGTTGTCATTAACGTTTGGCCCCTTCGGCGGCGGCGATGTGTCAAAAAACGTCGGCGAATCAGATAGGGCGGCCGTTCACCGCCGCGTGATCGGCGATTTTCAATTAACCATGTTTTTGGGGAAATCGGCCCGATTTTGCGGCCGTGGCACCGATCGGACGGGCTGTTATGCTCGATATTCGAAAACAGGAGACGACCATGAGCGAGCCGAGCTGGATGCGATTTCTGACCGAGCGTGACAAGGCGGTGTTCGCCGCGGCCGGCTACGGCGCGCGCGCCGGTTTTGGTAAACGCCCCGCCCTGCTCGTCATCGACGTGAATTACAATTTCTGCGGCGACAAGCCCGAGCCGATTCTGCAGTCGATCAAGCGTTGGCGGAATTCCTGCGGCGAGGAAGCGTGGGCCGGCGTGAAGGTGATCCAGAAGCTGCTCAAGACGGCGCGTGCCAAGGGCCTGCCGGTGATCTACAGCACCGGCGTCGAGCGCACCGACAAGTGGGACCATGGCGGCTGGGCGTGGAAGAACGCGCGGCGCGGCGAGCACCAGGCGACGGTCACCGCGACCAACCTCAACGGCAACACGATCGTGCCCGATATCGCGCCGGAGCCGCAGGACATCGTCATCGAGAAGCAGAAGCCGAGCGCCTTCTTCGGCACCAGCCTGCTGAGCTACCTGATCCTGCTCGGCGCCGACAGCGTGATCGTCACCGGCACGACGACCAGCGGCTGCGTGCGCGCGACCGTGCTCGACGCCTTCAGCAACAATCTGCGCTGCGCCGTGGTCGAAGATGGCTGCTTCGACCGCTCCGAGGCGTCACACGCCGTCAACCTGTGCGACATGCAGGCGAAATACGCCGACGTCATCGGCAGCGCCGAGGCGCTCGGCTTCATCGCCAGCCTGCCGACCGGCTTGTTCGAGCTGCCGAAGGGTGCCGTGCCGAGAACCGCCGCGGAGTAACTTGATTGCGTCATCCCCGTGAAAGCGGGGCTCCAGGCGACCAGAGTGCTTGTGGCCCCTAGACCCCGGCGCGGGCCTGACGATGATTTACTGCCGCACCGACGGTGTCTCGATCGGCAAGCCCTGCCCGCGCCGCGCGAGGAACCATTCGAGCGCGATATAGGTCTGGCTGCCGAGCGGCTCGGGCTCGGCGCCGACCGCTTCGTTACACGCCTGGAAGCGGCGATGGACCGAGCCCAGGCTTTCCCAGCGCACGCGATAGGTCGGAAAGCCGTTGGTCTGGCCCTGGCTCACCGTCTCGTCGCGCAGCTTGTGGCCGACATTCTGCTGATGGCACTGCCCGCAAGCGAGGTTGAAGCGCCCGCGCCGCGTCCAGAAATATTGCTCGCCGGCGGCGATCGCCGCGCGATCCTCCGGAATGGACACCGGCAAGCCGCGCGACTGGTGGCGGATCAGCGCCGTCAGCGCCAGCAGATCGTGCGACTCATAGCCCAACGCCGGCGCCTGCATCTGCTCGGTGCGGCAGCGCTCGATGCGCAGCTCGAGATTGACCAGGCGGCCGTCCGGCTCGCGCTTGGGATACTGGATGCCCTTCATCGACGCCGGTTCGCCGTGGCACGACGCGCAGCTCTTGCCCGCTGCCCCTTCGGCCTTGGTCCACAGCGCCTCGCCATCGGCCACCCACAGCATGCCGGGATTGGCGAAATCGTCCGCCTGCATGTCGCGCAAGCCCGGGGTGATGAAGGTGCGCCCCGAGACCGGCTCGACTTGCGACGACCGAGGCGTCTCCTGCGCAGCCGCTGCCGCGGCGACCATCAACGCGACCACCGCGACGAGAAGCGCCTTCATGCGACGAGGATGGGCGCCTTCTGGCGGTAGATCGTGCCGTCGTCGTCGGTCCATTCGAACTCGAATGTCCCGGTATCGGCGGCCACGGCGAAGAAGGACATATACGGATTGGCGGCGATGGCCGTGCCCCAGTCGCAGTCGATCACCACCTCGCCGTTATAGCGGCAGACGAAACGGTGGATGATCTTGCGCGGGATCACCTTGCCGTCGAGCGTGAAGTGGAGACCGTTCTCCATCACGTGATTGATCAGCGCCTTGATCTCGATCACGTCGCCGCGCTTGGCCGAGGCCGGCACGCGGATGAGGATGCGGGGCGAAGCGGACGCCGCCATGGCTAGTTCCCGAACGGCTCGGCGCAAGCGCCGGCGGTGACGACGACGTCGGTGCTGGCCGACCACAGCGAGCCGTCGGCCAGCTCGGCGATCGCCGTGACGACCTGGCTGCGCGCGAGGCGGATGCGCGTCGAAATGTCGGTCTTCGCCGCGCGCGGACCGAAGCGATACTCGGCGGCCAAGGGATATGGATTGCCGGTGGCGAGCAACACGATGCGCCGCACTCGCCCCGGTGCCTCGTCGACCGCGAGCGCGATCGGCACCGAATTGCCGTTCTCGGCGATCGGCGAGAGCTGCATGGTGATGCGGCCTGGTGTGGCGACGCGGTCGCCGAAGACGTCGCGGAACGCCGGCTCCGGCGCCGGCATCTGCGCCACGGCCGGCCCCGCGGCGAGAAGCGCCGCCGACCCGATCAGTAAGCTGCGCCGATCGACCTTGCTCATGGACTCCCGCCGCGCATCGCTAGTGCGAACACCCGCGGGATCGAGGATACTCCTCCCCCCATACCCCGTCGAGACGCCCAGTCCTATATCGCATTGGGCGTCTTCACACCGTTTTGCCTCTTCACATCGTTTTTACCGCCAACGTCGAGTACCCCCAATGCTGCAACCGCCCGCCATCGTCGGCATGCATGTAGATGAAGTCGAAACCCCGGCGCTGCTGATCGACCTCGATCCGTTCGAACGCAACCTGCGCCGCCTCGCCGACGCGGTGACCGCGAGCGGCAATAAGGTGAAGCTGCGTCCGCACGCGAAGACCCATAAATCGCCGATCATCGCCCAGAAGCAGATGGCCCTCGGCGCGGTCGGCGTGTGCTGCCAGAAGGTCGGCGAGGCCGAGATCCTGGTCCAGGGCGGCGTCGGCGACGTGTTCGTCTCGAACGAGGTGGTCGGCGCGTCCAAGCTGCGGCGCCTCGCGGCCCTCGCCCGCCATGCCAAGATCGGCGTCTGCGTCGACGACGCCGGCAACGTCGCCGACCTCGACGCGGCGGCCGGTGCAGCCGGCACCAAGCTGCGCGTGCTGGTCGAAATCGACGTGGGCGCCGGGCGCTGCGGCGCGCCGGCCGGTGAGCCGAGCGTGCGTCTGGCGCAAGCCATCGCCAAGTCGCGCAATCTCGAATTCGGCGGCCTGCAGGCCTATCACGGCTCGGCGCAGCACGTGCGCAGCCATGTCGAGCGGCGCACGCAGATCGAGCATGCCGCGGCACTCGCCGCCGCGACCAAGGAGATGCTGACCCGAACCGGCATCGACTGCCCGCTCGTCACGGGGGCCGGCACCGGCTCTTTCCGCTTCGAGATCGAGACCGGCGTGTACGGCGAGCTGCAATGCGGTTCGTATGTGTTCATGGACGCCGATTACGCGCGCAATCTGAACGCGCGCGGCGACGCCAAGCCCGAGTTCGAGCACAGCCTGTTCGTCTGGACGACGGTCATGAGCCGTCCGAACGAGGAACGCGCCGTGGTCGACGCCGGGCTCAAGGCCTACAGCACCGATTCCGGCATGCCGACCGTGGCGGGCTTCCCCGACGCGACGCTCGACCGCGCGTCCGACGAGCACGGCCGCATCATGCTGAAGACCCCGACCAACGCATTGCGCGTCGGCGACCGGGTACGGCTGATCCCGGGCCACTGCGACCCGACGATCAACCTGCACGACTGGTATGTCGGCGTGCGCGGCGACCGCGTGGAAGCGGTGTGGCCGGTGGCCGCGCGCGGCGCGGTGACCTAAAGCAGCATCGCGAAGATTGTCGAGACGATCAGCAGGATCGCGAAGGCGACGTTGATCGCCCGGCTGAGTCGCTCGTGGCGGAACGCGCGCGTCAGCGCCGCCCCCGCGAGTAGCCACGCGGCGTTCACCGCGGCAATGACGACGGGCAACGTTAGGATTTTAATCATGGCATCCTCGGCCGCCCCGCTTGCGCTCAGGCGAAAGCCGGAAAACAAAGCCGTCATAGCGACATAGCCCTTGGGATTGACCAGCGAGAGCAGCAGCCCGGCGACGAAGCGCGGCGCCCTGCTTTTTTTCGGGTCAACTTCAGTCAACCTCGGCGCGGTCGCGATTTGCCAGGCGAGATAGACGAAATAGCCGGCGGCGAGCACCGTCACGACCGGCGTCGCCGCCGGCAATGCGAGCACGAGGCCGACGACGCCGGTGGCGACGATCGCCATCACCGCATCCATGCCGACGCCGATGCCGAGCAGATACGGCAGCGTCCGCCGCGCACCGAACGCGGCCGCGGCCGCGGCAATGCTGAGCGTCGCCGGGCCCGGACTGCCGGCCAGCGCCACGCTTGCGAAGATGAACCCGAGCCAGCCGTCCATGTAGAATAGTCTCGATGAAACCGGCTTCTTCCATGGACCGCCCGCGGCGCCCGCGTCTTGAACGTTCGTGCGCGACCGACTGGATAAGAGTGGCGCCGCCGGCCGCGGGCATCGAGCGGATGGAAGCCTTCTTCGCCGGCGCCGCGTTCGGCGCGCACCGCCACGATACCTACGCCATCGGCTTCACCCTGCGCGGCGTGCAGGCGTTCCGCTATCGCGGCAGCGCCACGCACAGTCTCGCTGGCCAGGTGTTCGTACTGCATCCCGACGAGACGCACGACGGGCATGCCGGCACGGAGAGCGGCTTCCACTATCGCATCGCCTATATCGCGCCGCGCCTGATCGGCGAGGCGCTCGGCGAGCGCCGCACCCTGCCCTTCATGCGCGATCCGGTGTCGCACAACAGGGCACTGGCGGCGGCGCTTCTGCCGGCGCTCGACGATCTTGAGCGGCCGCTCGATCCGCTTGCGCGCGACCAGGTCGTCGTCGAGGTCGCGGATGCCCTCGCCGTCGCCTCGTCGGCACCGCGCACGCTGTCGTCACGGCATTGGCGCGCCGTCACCGCGGCGCGCGCGCTGCTGGACGATAATCTGCGCGTCGGCGTCACCTCGGCGGCGCTCGAGGCGGCGACCGGTCTGTCGCGTTACGAACTCACGCGCCAGTTCCGCGCCTGCCTCGGCACCAGCCCGTATCGCTATCTGACGATGCGCCGGCTGGATCGCGCGCGGGCGCTGATCCGCCGCGGAGCACCCCTCGCCGACGCCGCGGCCGCTACCGGCTTTGCCGACCAGAGCCACATGACCCGCAAGTTCAAGCGCGCCTACGGCCTCTCGCCGGGCCGCTGGGCCGCGCTCACCGCCTAGCCACAGGCGGCGCGCCTTGCTATGCACTTTGCTCACGGGATGAGATGACGAATGCGACGGTCCGCTTGAACAGCACAGCCAAACCTCTCGTCTCGCTGCAGCACGTCAGCAAGCGCTTTTCGAACGGCACGCTGGCGGTCCAGGATTTCAGCCTCGCCGTTGCGCCGGAGAGCTTCATCAGCCTGCTCGGCCCGTCGGGTTGCGGCAAAAGCACCGTGCTGCGCATGATCGCCGGCCTTGGCGACGCGTCAGCGGGCACCATCGACGGGCCTGCGACGCTGGGTCAACGGCGCCACGACATCGGCTTCGTGTTCCAAGAGCCGACCCTGATGCCATGGGCGACGGCGCTGCACAACGTCATGCTGCCGCTCAAACTGGCCGGCCTTGACCGGTCGAACGCGGCGGCGCGCGCGCAGGACGCGCTGGCGACGGTCGGCCTCGCCGGCTTCGCGAACGCCTATCCGCGCGAGCTCTCCGGCGGCATGAAGATGCGCGTGTCGATCGCGCGCGCAATCGTCACGCAGCCGAAACTCCTGTTGATGGACGAACCGTTCGCGGCGCTCGACGAAATCACGCGCTTCAAATTGAACAACGACCTGCTGGACCTTTGGCAGCGCCAGCGCTTCACCGTGATCTTCGTCACGCATTCGGTCTTCGAATCCGTCTATCTCTCGCAGCGGATCGCGGTCATGGCGGCGCGCCCCGGCCGCGTCATCGCCGACCTGACGATCGACGCCCCCTATCCGCGCGACGAGGCGTTCCGCACGTCGCCGCTCTACGGCGAATGGTGCCGCCGCGTATCGCACGCGCTCGGCGAGGCGATCGCCGCATGAGCGCGGCGACCGATCCGATGGCCGCCTTGCACGGCACCGATGCCAATCTCGCCACGCCGCGCGAGCGTCGCATCCTCGGCGTTGCCGCGTCCACCTGGCCGAAGATCATCGCGCCCGTTGTCATCGGCCTCGTGATCGCCGCTGTGTGGGAAGCGGTGGTGCGGATCAACGACATCCCGACCTACATCCTGCCCGGGCCGATCCTGATCGTGCAGACCTTGTTCAGGGATTGGGGCACGCTGTCGGTCTCGCTGTGGGTCACCTTGCAGATCACGGTCATGGCGCTGATCGTGGCCGTCGCGCTGGGCGTCGCCATCGCGGTGCTGTTCAGCCAGTCGAAATGGGTCGAGCTGTCGTTCTTCCCCTATGCCGTCATCCTGCAGGTGACGCCGATCGTCGCCATCGCGCCGCTGATCATCATCTACGTCTCGGACGTCCGCGTGGCGCTGCTGATCTGCGCTTGGATCGTCGCCTTCTTCCCGATCCTCTCCAACACCACGCTCGGCCTCAACAGCGCCGACCACAACCTCGTCAACCTGTTCCACCTCTATGGTGCGACGCGCGGCCAGACGTTGCGCTATCTGCGCCTGCCCGCGGCCATGCCGTATTTCCTCGGCGGCCTGCGGATCTCGGGCGGCCTTTCGCTGATCGGCGCCGTGGTTGCGGAGTTCGTCGCCGGCACCGGCGGCCATGCCTCGGGGCTCGCCTATCGCATTCTCGAATCCGGCTATCAGCTGCAGATCCCGCGTATGTTTGCGGCATTGCTGCTGATCTCGATCACCGGCATCGTCATCTTCCTCTGCCTGTCGTTCATCTCGCATCTCTGCCTGCGCAAATGGCACGAGAGTGCGATCCGCCGCGAGAATTGAGTTGGGCTTCGTCAGCATCCCCCTCGGCGACATCCGTCTGCGCCGCACGCATGTCCCCCAGGCGCTGATCCAAGGCGCCACCGGTCCCGCGGACGCCGACAGCGTCGTCGGCGCCGACATCGTGATCCGCCGCGGCCGCGTCGCGTCGGTCGCGCCGTTCGGCAGTACCCCGGCGCGCGGCGCGATCGACCTCGACGGCGGCATGGTGTGGCCGTGCTTCGTCGATCTCCACACTCATCTCGACAAGGGGCATATCTGGCCGCGCGCCGGCAACCCCGACGGCGGCTTCGTCACCGCGGCCGCCAACGTGCAGAGCGATCGCGCGGCGCACTGGAGCGCCGACGACGTCTACCGCCGCTTCGATTTTGGCCTGCGCTGCGCCTATGCGCACGGCACGGCGGCCATCCGCACGCATATCGATTCTTTGCCGCCGCAAGCCGCCATCTCCTGGCCGGTGTTCCGACGCCTGCGCGACGAATGGGCGGGCCGCCTCGACGTGCAGGCGAGCAGCCTGATGCCGGTCGACGCGTTTGCCACCGACGCTGGCGCGGCGCTTGCCGATCTCGTCGCGGACTCAGGTGGTCAGCTGGGAGCGGTGACGCGCCTCGGCACCGGCACCTATTCGGAAGTGACGACCGATTTCCTGCCGCTCCTCGACCGTATCTTCCAGCTCGCCGAGGATCGTCACCTCGATCTCGACTTCCATGTCGACGAGAGCGACGACCAGGGCGCCGTGGCGCTCGGCTACATCGCGCACACCGCACTCCAGCGCAAGTTCAAAGGCAGGATCCTGTGCGGCCATTGCTGCAGCCTGGCCCTCCAGCCTGAAGCGGTGGTGAAAGAGACGCTGCAGGCCTGCGCCGACGCCGGCATCGCGGTGGTCAGCCTGCCGACCTGCAATATGTACCTGCAGGACCGGGTGCCCGGCCGCACACCGCGCTGGCGCGGCGTGACGTTGCTGCACGAACTCAAGGCGGCCGGCGTGCCGGTCGCCATCGCCAGCGACAATTGCCGCGACCCGTTCCACGGTTTCGGCGACCACGACATGCTCGAGATCTTCGCCTACGCCGCGCGCGTGTTGCATCTCGACCGTCCTTATGACGACTGGCCGGCGACGGTGACGGCGACACCAGCGTCGATCATGCGCCTGCCCGAGCGCGGTACGATCAAGGTGGGTGCGCCGGCCGACCTCGTGCTGTTCCGCGCCCGCAACATGAGCGAGCTCCTGTCGCGCCGGCAGGCCGACCGCGTGGTGCTGCGCCAGGGCCGCGCCATCGATACGACCCTGCCCGACTATCGCGAGCTGGACGACCTCTTCGCCGCACGCTGAGCCTGAACCGGCGGAAACGGCTGCTTCCAGGCCAAAACCCAACAATTTTAGTTAATCCTTCCTCAATCGGTCGGCCCGTAAACTCAAGCCTCGTTACACACGGGTTCGACCGATGGCCGACATCGCGAGATCATTGCCCAAGGGTCAGAACGACCGCCGGGTCCGGCGCGAGCTTGTAGCCGCGCGCCGCCAGCGCTGGTACGAGCAGCCCTCCTCCCTCCCGCCGACCGAGCAATTGCTGCTCGAAGGCGGCGACCTGCGTCTCGCCCTCGACGAGAACGGTGTCAACAAATACGGCTGCCAGGCCTATCCCGATCCCGAGATCGCGGCGTTCGGCTCGTCGACCGCCTCGATTATTTCGGAGACCGCGTTCTCTGCCGCCGAGCACCTGCGTCGGCGCCTGATGGAGAGCGAGCGCCTCGAGCGCCGCTCGATCACCTATTCCCGCGAGACCGCGCGCCTCCGCGGCGAGCTGCTGGCGCTCTGCGGCGTTCCCGAGACCACCGGCACCGGCCTGATGCTGGCCGCCTCGGGCACCGACATCCACCTGATCGCGGCGCAGATGATCGCCGGCGACGATCCGTCCTCGCTGCGCGTCATCATGGTCGAGGCGGCCGAGACCGGCAGCGGCGTCGCCGCAGCCCTCGGCGGCCGTCACTTCAGCAGCCGCACGGCGCTGGGAGAGCCGGTCACCGAAGGCGAACCGATCGTCGCCGGCCGCACGCTCGATGTCGCCGCCGTGGCCCTGCGCCAAGGCGACGGCACGCTGCGGCCCGAGCGCGACATCCTCGCCGACATCGCCAGCCTCGTCGAATGCGCGGCAGCCGAGAGCAAGCGCGTCCTCCTCACGGTCGTCGACGTCTCGAAGACCGGCCTCATCGCGCCGCGCCTGCGCGACGCGCTGGCGCTTCGCGCGCGCTTTCCCGAGACGGTGCATCTGCTGATCGACGCCTGCCAGTTCCGCCTGGCACCGGCGACCTTGCGCGCCTATCTCGATCACGATTGCTATATCGCGCTGACCGGCTCGAAGTTCGTGACCGGCCCGGCGTTCTCCGGCGCACTCCTCGTCCCGCCGTCGATGGCCGGGGCCGAGCGCGGCCCGCTCGCCCTGTCGCCCGCGCCGCCCAATCTCGGCCTCTTGCTGCGCTGGGAAGCCGCACTCGCGGAGTTGCGCGCCTTCCGCACCGTGCCGGAACCCGACGTCACCGCCTTCCTCGCCTCGTTCGCCCGCGCCGTGCGCACGCGTCTCGCCAGCGACCCGACATTCGAGCCGGTCGATGTGCCCGCGCTCGACCGCCGGCCGCTGATCGATGCGTGCGGCTGGGATCACATCCAGACCATCTTCCCGTTCCTGTTGCGCGACGCGAGCGGCGCTCACTTGAGCCGCGCCGCGACGCAGCGCATCTACAGCCTGCTCGGCACCGCCACCGATGGCGATGGGTTGCGCTGTCAGCTCGGCCAGCCGGTGTCGTGCGGCATCCGCAGCGGCAAACCGGTCAGCGGCCTGCGCATCTGCGCCAGCGCACGCTTGGCCGTCGCCGGTGCGCGCAGCCGTGCGGCGCGCGAGGATGTGACCGACCAGGCCTTGGCCGTCCTCGACAAGACGGCGGCGCTCGCCCGCCAGATCCTCAGCCTCTGATCCCGGATGCCGCCGAGAACAGCGCTCCTGTCGCGCGCCGGCGGAACGTCGCTCATCATGCCGTTCTGGCATTGCCGTTTGGTGCCAAAGGCGTAGAGTTCGGTGAGCCGTACGTTCCGTGAGGAGCCGCCGATGGATGGACGTTCCCCCGCCGACAAGACACCGCCGTTCGACCGCGTGCTGACCAACGGCCGAGTGATCGATCCGGCGAATGGGATTGACGGCAGGCTCGATGTGGCGATCCGCGCCGGGCGCATCGCCGCGGTCGGCCCGCATCTGACCCAGCAGCCGCACCGCGATGCGCTCGACCTCAAGGGCGCCATCGTGGTTCCCGGTCTCGTCGACATGCATGTGCATTGCTACGAATGGGTGACGAATTTCGGTGTCGCGCCCGACGCCGCCGGCATCAATTCCGGCGCCACGACGATCGTTGATCAGGGCAGCTCAGGGGTGTGGACGTTCGGCGGCTTCAAGACCTTCATCCGTGACGCGGCAAAGACCGACGTGCGCGCCTTCGTGTCGATCAACGTCGCCGGCGCGCTCAAGGGCGGCATGGAAGGCCCGGCACTGCACAATCCCGGCATGGTGCGCATCGACGAGCTGGTGGCGCTCGCCGCCGAGAACCCCGGCATCGTCTGCGGCATCAAGTGCCACGGTGAGTCTGGCGCCCTCTCGCACTGGGATCTCGAGGTGTTCAAATGCGCGGTCGAGGCCGGCCGCCGCGCCGACATCCCGCTCTACGTCCACACCGGCGAGCTCTTTCCTGTGAACGAACCGCGTCGGCCACAGCCGGAGACGGTGCTGCCCCACATCCTGCCGCACCTGAAAGCCGGCGACGTGCTGGCGCATGTCTATAGCTGCATGCCCGACGGCATCGTCGGCCGCGCCACCACGGTGCCCGCAGCGTTGCGCGAGGCGCGCGCCAAGGGCGTGCTGTTCGATCTCGGGCACGGGGTGAATCTGTCGTTCCGCATCGCCCGTATGCTGATGGAAGCCGGCATCTACCCCGACACGATCGGCAGCGACGTGCACGGCGATTTCAACTCGTATCACGACCTGTCGATCCTCGATTACAGCCTGCTCGGCGGGCTCAACAAGCTGGTGACGCTCGGCATGCCGCTCGCCGACGCCGTCGCGCGCGCCACCGTCAATCCCGCGCGCGTGCTGCGCGACGATACGATCGGCGTCCTCTCGGTCGGCAACGCCGCCAACATCACCGTGCTCGACACGGTCGCCGGCGATTGGACCTTCCGCGATTCCGAAGGCGCCACGATCACGACGCGCGAGCGCGTGGTGCCGAGCCTCGTGTTCAAGGACGGCGAGGTCATCGTCCCGGATTGCGCGCTGCTTTCCGACCTGCTGCCGGCCGACGCGCGGCCGGCCGGCGTCACCCGGCCGTTCACCGCGCTCCAGCGTGCCGCCCTTCGCCGCGGCACGCCGATGGGCGCCGTGCCCCTGCAGGCCTAGTCCGAATAAAAGGTCCGAGGCGTCGGAGACTGCAACGCAGCCGCGCGGCGGGGCAAATCGTTTTGCCCGAATGCGCGCGTTTTACACCAAAGATTTGGACGCCACCTCATAGGTGTCGCGCGACAGCTTCGGCGCCGCGAGGATGCGCTCGAGTGCGGCCTTCATCAGCGCCTGACGGCCGGCGTCGAAACGGCGCCAGCGCCCCAGCGGCGCCACCATGCGCGCCGCGATCTGCGGGTTGGCCGCGTCGATCTCGAGGATGCGGTCGACGTGGAACGCGTAACCCGAGCCGTCCGCCGCGTGATAGCGCAGCGGATTGGCGGCGGTGAACGTGCCGATGAGCGCACGCAGCCGGTTCGGATTGCGCGCCGAGAACGCCGGATGCTTCATCAGCGCCATGACCCGCGACAGCGTGTCCGGCAGGATCGACATCGCCTGCAGAGCCAGCCATTTGTCGATGACCAGACCGTTGTCGCGGAAGCGCTCGAGAAAATCGTCCAGCGCCTGCTGGCGTTCCGGCCGGTCGATATCGATCAGCAGCGCCAGCGCCGCCAAGCGGTCGGTCATGTTGTCGGCGGATTTGTACTGGTCGGTGACGATGCGCAGCATCGCCGGCTCCTCGTCAACCAGGTCCGAAAGATAGCCGAGCGCCGAGTTCTTGAGGGCGCGCCGTCCCATCGAGCGCGGATCGGGACTGTAAGGTCCCGTGCCGCGGTTGGCGTCGTAGAGCCGCTGCCAATCCGCTTTGAGCGCGCGCGCCACCTCGCGGCGCAGCGCCTCGTGCGCAGTGTGGATCGCCTCGACGTCGATAATATCCATACGGTCGGCGAGGTAGTCCTCACTGGGCAGCGCCACCATCTGCGCGATGAAGGCGTGATCGAGCGAGCCGTCACGCACGATGTCGGCAAGCGAATCGATGAAGGCCGGGTCGAAGGTCACCGGCTTGCCCTGTTGCCGCAGCGCGATCGCCTGCAACAGCAGGTCGGTTGCATATTGCTGCCCCGCCTCCCAGCGCGCGAAGGAATCGGAATCGTGCGCCATCAGGAAGGCACGCTCGGCGCTGCTCTGCTGCGCCTTGACGTTCACAGGTGCCGAGAAGAAGCGGTTGAGCGCCACGGCGCGCGGCTCCGGCACGTTCACGAAGCGGAACGTTTGCTTCGCCGCCTTCACCGGCAGCACGCGGTCGGTCGCCGCTGCGCTCTCCGGCTCGCCGTCGAGGCGCAGCGGAATGCCGCGTCCCTGCGCATCCAGCAGGCCGACCGCGAACGGGATGTGCATCGGCTTCTTCTCGGGCTGGCCGGGCGTCGGCGGGCAGCTTTGCGCAATCGTCATCTCGTAGGCGCCGGCTGCGGCGTCGTAGCGGCCTTCGACCGTCACCTCGGGCGTGCCGGCCTGGCTGTACCAGAGCTTGAATTGGTCGAGATCGACGTTGTTGGCGTCGGCCATCGCGGCGACGAACTCGTCGCACGTGGCGGCCTTGCCGTCGTGCCGCTGCACGTAGAGCTTCATCCCCTTCTGGAATCCCGCCTCGCCGAGGATGGTGTGCATCATGCGGATGACTTCGGACCCCTTCTGGTAGACCGTCGCCGTGTAGAAATTGTTGATCTCGATATAGGCGTCGGGGCGCACCGGGTGGGCGAGCGGCCCTGCGTCCTCCTGGAACTGGCGACCACGCAGGCCGCGCACCTCGGCGATGCGCTCGACGGGACGCGAGCGCATGTCGGACGAGAATTCCTGGTCGCGGAAGACCGTCAGGCCCTCCTTGAGACTCAACTGGAACCAGTCGCGGCAGGTGATGCGGTCGCCGGTCCAATTGTGGAAATACTCGTGCGCCACCACGGTCTCGATGCCGGCATAGTCGCCATCGCTGGCCGTGTGCGGGTCAGCGAGGACGTATTTGTCGTTGAAAACGTTGAGGCTCTTGTTCTCCATCGCGCCCATGTTGAAATCGCTGACGGCGACGATGTTGAACAGGTCGAGATCGTATTCGAGATCGAAGCGCTCCTCGTCCCAGCGCATCGAGCGCTTGAGCGAGTCCATCGCGTAGGCGGTGCGCCCTTCCTTGCCGTGCTCGACGAAGATGCGCAGCTTCACGTCACGGCCCGAGCGCGTCTTGAAATGGTCTTCATTGCAGGCGAGATCGCCCGCGACCAGCGCGAAGAGATAGCTCGGCTTGGGGAACGGATCATGCCAGACGGCGAAATGCCGGCCGTCCGGCAAGACGCCCTGCTCCACCAGGTTGCCGTTGGACAGCAGCACCGGGTACGCCTTGCGGTCGGCGCGGATCGTCGTGCGGTAGACCGCCATCACGTCCGGCCGGTCGAGGAAATAGACGATGCGGCGGAAGCCCTCCGCCTCGCACTGGGTGCAGAACACGTTGTTCGAGACGTAGAGGCCGGTGAGCTGCGTGTTGGCCGCGGGATTGATCAGCGTCTCGATCTCGAGCGTGAAGCGCTCAGGCGGTGCCGGAATGGTGAGGCTCTTCTCGTCGGCCTTGTAGTCGCCTTTGGCGAGCTTGCGGCCGTCGAGCGTCAGGCGCAGCAGCTCGAGGGATTCGCCGTCGAGGATGAGCGGCCGCACGCCGCTCGCGCGGTCATAGGCCGCGCGCACCGCCAGCTTCGCCCTGACCCGCGTCGCCTCCGGCTCGAGGTCGAATTCCAAGTCGACCTGCTCGATCCGGTAATCCGGCGGACGGTACTCATCGCGACGGATGGCCTTGGGTTGTGTTTGCGGCGGTGTCATCGGCGGCTCTTTTAGATAGGGTCGGACGGGCGGCAAAACCAGCGGCGCAGGTCGGTAAATCGGCCTACATTCTGCCCCGAATTGCCCCCGCGCCGCTATGATGCGTTTCGACACCTGCGTTTGGAGAGCTTGACCTGATGACGAAATTCACCGGCACCGAGAGCTACGTCGCGACCGAGGATCTGAAGCTCGCGGTAAATGCAGCCGTGACCTTGCAGCGGCCCCTGCTGATCAAGGGCGAGCCCGGTACCGGCAAGACGATCCTGGCCGAGGAGATCGCCAAAGCGCTGGAGCGCCGGCTGATCTCCTGGCACATCAAGTCGACCACCAAGGCGCAGCAGGGCCTCTACGAATACGATGCGGTGTCGCGCCTGCGCGACAGCCAGCTCGGCGAGGCGAAGGTCCACGATATCGCCAACTACATCGTCAAGGGGAAGCTGTGGGAGGCGTTCGATGCCGAGACCGCCCCCGTGCTGCTGATCGACGAGATCGACAAGGCCGATATTGAGTTCCCCAACGACCTGCTGCTCGAGCTCGACCGCATGGAGTTCTACGTCTACGAGACGCAGCAGACGATCAAGGCCAAGGTGCGGCCGATCGTGCTCATCACCTCGAACAACGAGAAAGAGCTGCCCGACGCGTTCCTGCGCCGCTGCTTCTTCCACTACATCCGCTTTCCCGACAAGGACACGATGGCGAAGATCGTCGAGGTCCACTACCCCGGCATCAAGAAGACCCTGGTGCGCGAGGCGCTGACCGTTTTCTACGATGTGCGCGACACGCCCGGCCTCAAGAAGCGCCCCTCGACGTCCGAGCTGCTCGACTGGCTCAAGCTGCTGATGGCCGAGGACGTCTCGCCGGAGGCGCTGCGCGAGCGCGATCCGTCGAAGCTCATCCCGCCGCTGCACGGTGCATTGCTCAAGAACGAGCAGGACGTCCACCTCTTCGAGCGCCTCGCGTTCCTGAACCGCAGAGAGCGGCGATGATAAGCCCCTCTCCCGTTTCGGGAGAGGGAGGGGCCCAAACGCAACGCGTTTGGGAGGGTGAGGGCTTTCGCGTTCACCAGACCCTCACCCTCCCATTTGCTCCGCAAATGGGCCCCTCCCTCTCCCCGCTCCGCGTGGAGAGGGGCTAAATGTTCATCCAGTTCTTCCTCGCGCTGCGGGCCGCCAAGGTGCCGGTGAGTCTGCGTGAGTTCCTGACCCTGCAGCAGGCGATTTCCGCCGGGCTCGCCGAGTTCGACGTCGAGAAGTTCTACTTCCTCGCCCGCGCGACCTTGGTGAAGGACGAGCGCCATATCGACCGCTTCGACCGGGTGTTCGGCGAGGTGTTCAAAGGCCTGCAGCCGCCCGAAGGCGACAACGACGAGGTCGCGGTCGCCGAGCTGCCCGAGGAATGGCTGCGCAAGCTGATGGAGAAGCACCTCACCGAGGAGGAAAAGGCGGAGATCCAGGCGCTCGGCGGCTGGGACAAGCTGATGGAGACCTTGCGCCAGCGTCTCGCCGAGCAGAAGGGCCGCCACCAGGGCGGCAGCAAATGGATCGGCACCGGCGGCACCTCGCCCTTCGGCGCTTACGGCTACAACCCCGAAGGCGTGCGCATCGGCCAGCACGAGAGCCGCCACCGCCGCGCGGTGAAAGTGTGGGACAAGCGCGAGTTCAAGAACCTCGACGGCGACGTCGAACTCGGCACGCGTAGCATGAAGGTGGCGCTGCGGCGGTTGCGCCGCTTTGCGCGCGAAGGCGCCGCAACCGAGCTCGACCTGCCGGGCACGATCGGCTCGACCTCGCGCAACGCCGGCTGGCTCGACTTGAAATTCGTGCCCGAGCGCCACAACGCGGTGAAGCTGCTGCTCTGCCTCGACATCGGCGGCTCGATGGACGACCACATCAAGCTGTGCTCGGAATTATTTTCCGCGGCGCGCGCCGAGTTCAAGCATCTGGCGCAGTTCTATTTCCACAACTGCGTCTACGGCGAGTTGTGGCGCGAGGCACGCATGGCGAGAGTCGACACCGTGCCGCTGCTGGAGGTTCTCAACACCTACGGGCCGAGCTACAAGCTGATCCTGGTCGGCGACGCGAGCATGAGCCCGTACGAGATCGTCGCCGCCGGCGGTGCCGTGTCGCAATGGAACGGCGAGCCGGGCGAGGTCACCTTGCGCCGCCTGGTGCAGACCTACGCCAAGGCGGTGTGGCTGAACCCGGTGCCGGAGCAGTACTGGGGCGGCACGGATTCGATCGGCATGATCCGCCAGATCATGGACGACCGCATGTTCCCATTGACGCTCGACGGCCTCGATCGCGCGATGCAGCGCCTGATGTATTGATGCCCGACGCCAGCACGACGACATCCGCCGCCGCGCAAATTTGGATCGGTTCCCTCTCGGCGCTCGGCGCCACGCTGATCTGGGCCGCCTGGATCGTCGCCACGCGCGACGCGATGGCGAGCCCGCTCACCCTGCCGGCGGTCACCTTGCTGCGCTTCGGCGTGCCGGCATTGATCTTCGCGCCGGTCTGGCTGCGCACTGGCCTGTGGCCGCGCGGCATCAAGCCGCTGACGTTCCTGGCCTTGATGTTGCCGGGCGTGCCGTACTTCCTGGTCGCCGCCTATGCGATGCGGACGGCGCCTGCCGCCGAGGCCGGCCCCCTGCTCTCCGGCTCGATGCCGCTGATGGTGGCGCTGATCTCGATCGTGGTGCTGCGCGAACGCGTCGGCAGCACACGCATCCTCGGCTTGGTCTTGATCGCCGCCGGCATCCTGGCGATCGGCGGCCTTGGACTGATCGCCGGCGGCTATGGCTGGCACGCCCATTTGCTGCTGCTGTGCGCCTCGTCGCTATGGGCGATCTTCACGCATGTCTTCAAACGCAGCGGTCTGACGACGATGGAAGCCGCCGCCTTGCCGGCGATCTGGTCAATCATCGTCGCCCTGCCGCTCGGCGTGCCGGACCTTTATGCCGCCGTCGAGGCCGGCCTGTGGCACGACATCGGCATTCAGGCGCTCATGCAAGGCTTGGCGTCGGGCGTGATCGCGTTTCTCCTTTACGGCTTCGCGGTGGAACGGCTTGGCGCGCAACGCGGCGCCGCCTTCGTGGCGCTGGTGCCGCCGCTGGCCGCCCTCATCGCCATCCCCGCGTTGGGCGAATGGCCCGGCGAGGCGGCCCTGTTCGGCATCGTCGCGACCGCCGCGGGCGTGGCCCTGGCGTCCGGCCTGCTGGAGCGCCGATCCCGCTAGACAATCGCCGCACGCGGGCGTGAGATAGGGCTCTACAACCGGCCCGGCCGGCGGAGGACGCCTATGCTGCAGAGACTTCACCACGTCGCCTATCGCTGCACGAACGCGGCCGAGACGGTCGAGTTCTACACCAAGGTAATCGGCCTGCCCTTCGCGCACGCGATCACCAACGACTACGTGCCGTCGATCAAGGAATACAGCCCGCACCTGCACATCTTCTTCGAGATGGCGGACGGCAGCTACATCGCCTTCTTCGAGGTCCCAAAGTCGAAACCGGCGCAGAAGGATCCGAACACGCCGGACTGGGTGCAGCATCTGGCGCTCGAGGTGAAGGACGAGGCGGCGCTGCTCGAAGGCAAAAAGCGGCTCGAAGCGCACGGCATCAGCGTCGTCGGCCCGACCGATCACGGCTTCTGCAAATCGATCTACTTCTTCGATCCCAGCGGCCACCGCATGGAAATGACGACGCGTTGCGAGAAACCTGGCGAGCTCGACCAGTTCCGCCACGAGGCGTACGAGCTGCTCAAGGAGTGGGAAGCGCGGCGCCGGAAGGAAAACTGGGACAAGGCGTCCGCCGCCGCGGAATGACCGCGATGGCCGAGACTTACGCCTGGGACCGCGTCGCCGCGGTCATCGGCTTTCCCGACACCAGCAAGTATACCGAGACCTACGGCTTCGCCGGCACGTCAGGCAAAGTGTTCCTCGAAGGCCAGCGGCTGATCCCGCGCGGCAAACCGTCGAAGACGCTCTATCTCTTCATGCACCCGTCGTCGACCTTGCAGCTTCTGCCGATGCCGACGTCGCTTGCCGCGCACGGCCTGCACGTGCTGTGCGCCGCCAGCCGCTATCCCAAGAACGACAGCGCGCTGATCATGGAGAAGGTGGCGCTCGACATGGGCGCCTGGGTGCGGCACGCGCGCGAGGATCTCGGCTACGAGACGGTCGTGCTGGTCGGCTGGTCCGGCGGCGGCTCGCTCTCCCTCTTCTATCAGGCGGAAGCCGAGCAGCCGTCGATCACGACGACACCGGCCGGCGACGAGGTCGATCTCACGGCCGCCAAGCTCATCCGCGCCGACGGCATCATCTTCATCGCCGCCCATCTGTCGCGCGCCGAAACCCTGACCGAATGGATGGACCCGTCGGTGCTGGACGAAAGCAATCCGGATAAACGCGATCCGGCGCTCGACATCTACGCCGCTGACTGCCCGATCAAGCCGCCCTTCACGGGCGACTTCATCGCGCGCTTCCGCGCGGCGCAGATCGCGCGCAACCGCAAGATCACCACCTGGGCGCAAGATATGTTGGCGACACTCAAGCATCGCGCGACCGCCGAACTCGAGCGGCCGTTCCTCGTCCATCGCACGATGTGCGACGTGCGCTGGATCGATCCCGCCGTCGATCCCAACGGCCGCCAGCCGAACTGGTGCTATCTCGGCGATCCGCGCACCGCGAACGTGGCGCCGGCCGGTCTCGCGCGCTACTCGTCGCTGCGCTCGTGGCTCAGCCAGTGGAGCTACGACCTCTCGAACGCCAAGGGACCGAAGAACGCGGCGCGTATCCGCGCGACGCCGGTGCTGCAGATCGAGAACGGCGCCGACGACGCCGTGCCGGCGACGCACAATCCGACTATCCGCGCGGCCCTCACGACGCCAGACAAGGAATATGTCTGCATCGAAGGCGCCACCCACTATTACCGGGACCAGCCGGCACAGATGGCCGAATGCCTTGCCGCGGTGCTCGGCTGGAGCCGCCGCAAAGGACTGCTTGCGGACTAAAGCGGCGTTTGTGAAAACTTCCAACGATGACAGCCTGCTGTATTGACCCCCTTGTATACAGCATCCAGAATGGAGGCATTCAGAGAGGGAGTCCGCTAGATGAAGCCGCTTGGCTTTGCCCCCCGCCGCCTGGGTCATGCGAATTTGTTCGTCGCCGATCTCGAACGCTCGATCGATTTTTACGGCCGCGTCGCCGGCATCGAGCTCGTCCGCCGCGAGCCCGGCATCAATGCCGGCTTTCATTCCAACGGCAACACGCATCATGACGTCGGGCTGATCCAGACCGCGAAGGGTGCCGTCTATGGCAAGGGCGGCTATCAGCAGCCGGCGAGCTATCGCGGGACGAAGCCCGGCCTCAACCATCTCGGCTGGGAGATGGCGAGCGAACGCGATCTGGTGGACGCGGTGCGCCGCGGCGAAGCGGCCGGCCTGAAGGTCGCCAACTACGCCAACCATCAGATCTCGCACAGCGCCTATGTCTTCGATCCCGACGGCAATTACCACGAGTTCTATGCCGACATGCTCGATAACTGGCGTTCGATCTTCAATCTCGAACGCGAAGAGCTGGTGACCGAGGCCTGGGACTGGAAGCAGTCCAACCCGGGGCGCGGTCCCACCGTCGCCGATCCCAACGACCGCCGCCGCGTCGACAGCGCCGTGTTCCATCCGCAGCGCATCACGCATGTGACCATGGCCGCGGCGAATTTCGACGCCGTGGCGAATTTCTACACCGCGACCGGCGGCCTTTCCGCCCGCGACCAGGGCGACGGCGTCGCGACGTTCGGTAGCGCCAACTCTGATTGCGATGTCGTGTTGTTCGATGCCCGCTACGGTCACAGCAAAGGCATCGTCGGCCAATCCTTCCTGGTCGAGGACGAAGCCGATCTCGCCCGCTCGATCGCGGCGGCGCCTGAGCGCGGGATCGAGCTGGTCGGCACGCTCGACAACAAGAGCAAGTTGGCGGCATTCCTGCGCGATCCCGACGGCGTCATCGTCGAGTTCTACAGCCCGCGCAACGGCGCGCGCGTGACCTTGCCCTCGCCCGCCGGCCACGCGACCGACAAATTGTGGATGTTCGCCGCGTGAGCGATCTGCGCGTCGAATACCGGCCGATCAACGGCGTGCTGACGCGCTTCTATCGCGCCGGCAGCGGCCCGGCGCTCGTTCTCATTCATCCTGTCGGCTACCCGCCCGACTGCTTCATCCGCAATTTCGCCGGCCTCGCGAAATCGCGCACCGTAATCGCGCCCGATTTGCTCGGCCAGGGTATGACCGTCGCGCCCCGGCCGTGGCCGGCACCGCCGCAAGTGGCGATGGCCGACCACGTGATCGCGCTGATGGACGATCTCGAGATCACGAAAGCGTCGCTGCTCGGCTCATCGCTCGGCGGGCTGATCGCGGCCCTGGTCGCGCTGCGCCGTCCCGAACGCACGGAGAACCTGATCGTCGTCGGCTCGGGCAGCGTCTTCAATCCGCCGGAAGGCCAGCCGCCGATCCTGCGCCAGGTGCAGACCAACGGCACGCTCGCCCTGCGCGAACCGACCTGGGAGAACTGCCGTAAGCGCATCGGCAATACCTGCTTCCGCCCGGTCGACGCGCCGGAGCTGCTGGCGCTGCAGATGACGGTTTATGCGCGGCACGGGGCACTCGACGATTACAATTCGATCATGGAAGGCCTGATCGCGTCGGTCACCGATCCGAACGCGACCGTCTATCCGCATCTGGAGCTTATCCGCACGCGGACGCTGGTGATCGTCGGCGACCGCGACGTGCGCACCTCGTACCAGTCGCACGCCGACGGCGCCAAGCGCATGCCCGACGCGCAGGTGGTGCGCATCCCCGAGTGCGGGCACCTGCCCTTCCTGGAAGATCCCGACAACTTCAACGATCTCGTCACCCGCTTCCTCGCCGGCGAAACGGTGCGCGAAGCCGCAGCATGAGTGTGTCCATGGCCAGACTGTTTCCAGCAATCCTGATTGCCGCCCTCGCCTGCAGCGGCGCTGCCGTCGCGCAAGACTATCCGACGCGCCCGGTGAAGATCATCGTCGGTGCCGCGCCCGGCGCCACCGGCGATCTCACCTCGCGCATGCTGGCGCAATACCTGACCCAGGTATGGAAGCAGCCGCTGGTGGTCGAGAACCATTCGGGCGGCAGCGGCCTCCTGTCGGCCAACATGGTGCAGGCGCTGCCCGGCGACGGCTACACGCTCTACGTCTCAAACGACAGCATGGCGACCAACCAGGCGGTGCTGCAGAAGCCGCCGCCGGCGCCGCCGACGATCTGGGCGCCGGTCAGCCTGCTCGCCATCATCGACTTCGTGCTGATCGTGCCGGCCAATAGCCCGTACAAGACGGTCAAGGACCTGATCGCCGCCGCGAAAGCGGCCCCCGGCAAGCTCAACTTCTCGTCGGCCGGCCAATACACGCCGCATCATCTGATGTCGGAGCTGTTCAAGCACCAGGCCGGCATCGACGTCGTGCACGTGCCCTATCGCGGCACGCCGGATTCGATCACCGCCGTCGTCACCGGCACCTGCGACTTCGCCTTCGCCGCCATCGGCGCTGCGTCGGCGCAGATGACCGCCGGCACGGTGCGGGCACTGGGCTCGACCGGCAGCAAGCGCAACGCGGCGACGCCAAATATCCCGACCATCGCCGAGGCAGGCCTGCCCGAGTTTGACGCGAGCTCGTGGTGGGCGCTGCAGGTCCGCGCCGACGTGCCGCCGACGGTCCAGGCGCGCATCGCCGCCGGCGCCCAGGAAGCGATCGCCGACCCGACGGTCCATGAGCGCCTGCTGCGCGCCGGCCTCGATCCGGTCGGCAGCACGCCCAAGGCCTATGCCGAGTTCCTGCAGAACCAGATCAAGAAATGGAAGAGCCTGCCCGACGGCGTGATCGCCAAGCAGTGACGCCGTCCGCCCTTCTTAACGTCGAGCGCTTTCAACGGAGAGTTCCATGAGCGCAGAGATCAAAGTCGTTCCGTCCACCCCGCTGCCGCGCCCGACGTCGGATCCGGCGTCGCTGGTCCACGAAGACCGCGTCCACGGCAGCGTCTACACCGATCCGACCATCTTCGAGCTCGAGATGAAACACATCTTCGGGCGCTCCTGGGTGTTCGTGGCGCATGAGAGCCAAATCCCCAATGCCGGCGACTACATCACCGCCTGGATCGGCCGCCAGCCGGTGATCGTGGTGCGTGACGCCAAGGGCCAGACGCGCGTGCTGTTCAACCGCTGTCCGCATCGCGGCGCGCTGGTCTGCCGCGAGCACACCGGCAACGCGGTCAAGTTCACCTGCCCGTATCACGGCTGGACGTTCCGGCCCGACGGCCGCATCGCCGGCATCACCTATCGCGCGGCTTATCCGGAAGAGTTCCTCGCCAACGAGAGCCTGAACATGGCCTCGCCGCCGCGCGTCGATGTTTATCGCGGCTTCGTGTTCGCGAGCCTGGCGCCGACCGGGCCGGGCCTGGTCGAGTGGATCGGGCCGCTCAAGGACGGTATCGACAACATGTACGACCGCTGCCCGGAGAACGCGATCGACGTCTCCAGCGGCGTGCATCGCTACGTCTTCCGCGGCAATTGGAAAATGCAGATGGAGAACGGCCTCGACGAATACCATCCGCCGTTCTCGCACTCGTCCAGCGTCAAGAAGGGCGGCAAGCAGATGCAGCGCGCTTTCGGCGACAAGGGCGGCTACCAGGTGATGACCAAGGACGAGCCCGAGGCCGCCAACGCGAAGTCCTATTACGACAACGGCCTCGTCGGCGGCGCGCGCTACGGCCAAGCCTATCTGACCATGCCCGACGCGACGCGGCGCGCCGACCTCGAGGACCCGGAATATCGCGCGGCGTTGAACCGCCGGCACGGTGAAGCGAAGGCGCAGGCGATTATCGACCAGTCGAACCTGACGAACTGCGTCTTCTACCCGAACCTCATCATGCGCGTGACCGGCAACATGCATATCCGCGTGCTGCGCCCGATCGCCGTCGACCGCACCGAGATCTATGTGTGGCCGATCACCGTCAAGGGCGCGCCCGAGCACGTGAACAAGGGCATCGTGCGCTACGCCAACACACATGTGAGCGTCGCCTCGTTCGTGCAGACCGACGACGTCGAGGTGTTCGAGCGCGTCTTCGAAGGCTTGCAGGCGCAGAGCCCGGAATGGGTCTACCTGGCGCGCGGCCTCGGCCGCGACTGGGCGGGCCCCTATCCCGACCACTTGGTCGGGCACGCGACCTGGGAGACCGGCATGCGGGCGCAATTCCGCTACTGGAAAGACTGCCTGTCGGGTGCGGAGTAAGCCATGGACACGATGAACGTCACCGCGCCGCACGGCGTCCGCCGCCTGGCACCCGCCGCGATCCAGGAATTCCTGCTCCACGAGGCCGACCTGCTGAGCGAGCACCGCTTCGAGGAATGGCTCAGCCTCTATACCGACGACTGCGTCTACTGGATGCCGGCCGAGCACGGCCAGACCGATCCCGACACGCGCGCCTCGCTCTATTACGACGACCGCCAGATCCTGGTGGATCGCATCGGCCGGCTGCGCCATCCGCGCATGTACTCCCAGCGTCCGGCGGCGCGGCAGTCGCGCCTCGTCTCCAACATGGTACTCGGCGAGGACAGTACGGACGCCGCGCCGATCGTGCATTCGCGTTTCGTGATGTTCGAATCGCGCCTGGGGCAGAACAAGACTTATGGCGGCGCGCTCGAGCATCACCTGCGCCGCACCGGCGACAGCTGGAAGATCGCGAAGAAGATCGTGCGTCTCGCCAATTGCGACGACGTGCTGGCCAATATCGGCATTCCGATCTAAAACGCGCCATGCCGAGATCACAAACCGCGGTCGCGTCGGTCCATATCGAGCTGGGCGAAGCCCTGGTCCGCAAAAGTCTGGCGCGCCAGATCTACGACGCGGTCGAGCGCGCCATCCTCGAAGGCAAGATCCCGCCGGCGACGCGCCTCGGCGAGGAAGCGGTCGCCGCCGCGTTCCAGGTCAGCCGCTCGCCGGCACGCGAGACGATCACCGAGCTCGAACGCGCCGGTCTCGCCGAGCGCCTGCTCAACCGCGACCGCCGCGTGACCGTGCCGACCGAGGCCTTCATCCGCGACACGTTCGAGGTGTGGCGCCTGCTCGAGACCGAGCGTCTCTACGCCGCGAGCCTGGCTGTCACCCCCGCGCAGCTCGAGCGCATCCGGACCCTGCTCACCGATATGAACCGGCTCGAAGGCTCGCCGGATAGCCGCCGCCTCAAGACGGCAATCGCGAAGTTCCACGCCTCGCTGCAGGAAGGCTGCCCCAACCAGCAGCTCCATCGGGCGGCGAACGACTGGTACAAATACATCCAGTGGTTCCGGAACCTCTATTTCGACTACATGAACGAGATGTCGGCCGGCGGCGTCGACGACCACAACGAGATCGTCGACTGCTTCACCCGCAAGGACCGCGACGGCATCGTCGAGGTGATGCGCCACCATCTCGAGCGGCACCGCGACCTGATCCTGTCCGCCTGGCGGCGGTCGAGCGCGCCGGTGCTCGCCGCCTCGACCAACACGATCGAGTTCGCGTTCCGCGCCGGCTGAGGCCTTTAGCCGAAGACCTTTTTCAGCAGCTCGGTGGTACGCGCCGCGGGATTGGCGCGGATCGCCGCTTCTTCCGTACCGAGATAATGGAAGAGCCCGTCGAGCGCCTTGCCGACGGTGAAATCGGTCAGACTGAGGCCCTTCACCTCGTCGCCGGCGAACGGGATCGACGATGCCTGCGACTGCACCGACTTGAAGGCGCTGACCGCGCCGACGCTGGCCAGCGACTTGTCGACGATCGGCTTGAACGAGGTGGTGAGCGACGAGGTCGTCGTCCGCTTGAAATATTGCGTCGCCGCGTCCTGCGGTCCCTGCAGAATGCCGCGGGCATCGTCGATGGTCATCTTCGACGCGGCGTCGGTGAAGATGTTGAGCGCCTTGGGCGCCGCCTGCTCGGCCGCGCGGTTCATCTTGAGCTGCAGGTCGTCGAGCATGCCGCCGGCGCCGACGGACTTGAGCGGCCCCTCGACCTTCTCCAGCGGCCCTGGCAGCGGGATGCGGATCGCAGGATCACCGTTATAGCCGTCGGTCTTGCCGACGCGGCCGACGACACGCTGCGAAGCGACCTTCAACGCGTCCTTGAGCCCGGCGCCGATCTCTCCCGTGCTCAGCCCCGCGCCGCCCGATGATGACGGCTTGCCGCCGCCGGAATTGCCTTCGGCCTGGTTCAGCAGATTTCGCCCCTGGTCGAGGAAGCTGCCTTGGGCGAACGCGCGCACCGGCACCAAGGTTGCGAACATCGCCAGCAACGCGCGACGGGATGGATGGATCAGCGACATGGCAGAGGCTCCGGTAAGTCCGCCGCAACTCTAGCAGGCCGGCCGTGACCGGCCAGTGACAAGCTAGAGCGTCAGCAGCCGCTCGGGATTGGCGACCAGGATCTTCTGCCTTAATGCGTCATCGGGCGCGAAGCGGCCGAGCGCCTCGAGCAGCACGCCGTCGTCCGGCATGCGCGCCGGATCGAACAGCCCGGTGTGCGGCCAGTCGGAGCCCCAGACGATGCGGTCGGGCCCGATCTCCGCCAGCCGATGTGCGAACGGCACCACGTCGTCATAGGGTGCGCCGGCGCGGGTGATGCGGTCGGCGCCGCTGAACTTGACCCATACATTGTCGCGCCGCATCAGCTCGCACAGAATCTGGAACGGCTTCTGATCGACGCCGTGGCGGGTCTCGACCCGGCCGAAATGGTCGATCACGATCGTCGCCGGGATCGATTTCAGCCAGTCCTCGAGGTCGGGGATGGCGGCGCCCTCGAAATGCAGCTCGACGAACCAGCGCAGCGGCTTGATGCAGGCGAGCACGTGGTTGAACGCCTCGAGGTTGAGCGTGCCGCCATGCTGCGGATTGAAGGCGAAGCGGACGCCGCGCGCCCCGGCCGCGTGCAGCTGCTCGCAACCTTGCGGCGTCGCGCTCTTGTCGAGACGCACCACGGCAAGATAGCGCCCGTTCGAACGCCGCGCCGCGTCGAGATCGACGCGGTTGTCGAAGCCGTGCGTATTCGCATGCACGACCCAGCCCTTCTCGATGCCGAGCGCCTTATGCAGCTTCAGGCACGCGTCGAGCGTCGCATCGGGTGGCGAATATTTGCGCGTCGCCGCGTAGGGGAACGTCGTCTGCGGCCCCAGGATGTGGAAATGCGTGTCCCACGCGCCCGCTGGCACCGTCCACGACAACCGCGACGGCGCAGGCCGGGGCCCGAGGCAATCCGGGATGTTGTCGCTCACCGGTCGACGGCGAACGGCGTCTCGGTCTCGCCGCGCAGCACGATGTTGAACTCGTAGGCGCGCTCGTTGCTGCCCGGCGCGGCCGGCAGCTCGCGTGCGATCAGCGAAGCGCGCGCGCCGAGATCCTCGACGCCGTTGAGGATCGGATCGATGTCGTTCAGCTCCTCGCCCGGGAAATACATCTGCGTGATCAGGCGGCACATCACGCCGGCAGCGAAGATCGAATAGTGGATGTGCGGCGGCCGGTACCAGTCATCGTAGCCGGGATTGGGATAGGCACCCGGCTTGATCGAGCGGAAGAAGTAGCGCCCCTGCGGATCGGTCAGCATCCGCCCGTAACCCCTGAACGCCGGATCGAGCGGCTCGGGCGTGATGTCGACCGGGTGGTCGTACTTGCCCCACTTATTGGCCTGCCACACCTCGATCAGCGCACCCGCGACGGGCCGGCCGCTCTCGTCCACCACCTGGCCGCTGACGTTGATCGGCTCGCCTTGCGCGCGCGCATCGCCCGGCTTCCAGCACGCGAGGTCGTCGTCGCCGGGGCGGATCAGCCCCTTGGGAAAAAACGGCCCGATGGTCTGCGCCGGCGTGACGATGCCGACGGGCTTGCCGGGCGTACGCGTCTCATGCACGCGATAGCCCTTGATGAGGTCGAGCCGCTGCTTGGCGACGTAGACGGACGGATGCGGGATCGGCGCGTTCGCCATGGAAATGTCCTCTATTCTAGTGCTCGTGCTCAGTCGACCTTTGCGCCGGTGTCCTTGATGACCTTGGCCCAGCGCGGCGTCTCCCAACGGATATAGTCGGCGAACTCCTCAGGCGTGCTGGCGACGACCTCGAACTGGATGTCCTGCAGGCGCTTGCGGACGTCCGGCAGCTTCAACGCGATTACAAGCTCGCGATGATAGCGCTCGATGATCGCCTTCGGCGTGCCGCCCGGCGCCATGAACCCGATCCAGGCGACGGCCTCGAAATCGGGGTAGCCGGATTCGATCAATGTCGGAATCTCGGGCGCGCTGCTGAAGCGCTGGCGGCCGGTGGTGGCGAGCGCGCGCAACTTGCCGTCGGCGAGATACGGCATGACGTTGCCAGGCACCAGGATCGCCGTCTGGACGTGACCGCCGATCAGGTCGGTCACGGCCGGGCCCGCGCCCCTGTAAGGCACGTGCACGATATCGATCCCCGCCGCCGTCTTCAGCATCTCCATGGTGAGGTGCGATGCGCCGCCGATGGCGATCGAGGCGTAACTCATCGCCCCGGGATGCGCCTTCGCATCGGCGACGAATTCTCGCACCGTCTTGGCCTTCACGCCCGAGCCCACGACCAGGATTTGCGGCGTGCTGACCGCGAGCGTGATCGGCGCCAGATCCTTGAGGGGATCGTAAGGCAGATAGCTCATCAGCGTCGTATTGACCGTGATCGGTGCCGTGAAGGCGACGAGGATCGTGTGGCCGTCGGGTGCGGCCTTGGCGACGATATCGGTGCCGAGGTTGCCGCTGGCGCCCGGCCGCGGCTCGACGACGATCGGCTGACCGAGCGCCTCATGCAGATGCGGGCCGACGAGACGGGCAATGAGGTCGATCGTCCCGCCCTGCACCGGCACGACCATTCGCACCGGCTTGCTCGGCATCCAGTCCTCGGCCGCCGCCGGCAGCGCGAACGCTGCCGCCGCGAGGCCAACCGACACCATGAATGCGGGGACGTTGGTCCTCATCGGCGTCTCAGTCGACCTTGGCGCCGGTGTCCTTGATCACCTTGCTCCAGCGCGGCATCTCCCAGCGGATATAGTCGGCGAACTCCTGGGGCGTGCTGGCGACGACCTCGAACTGGATGTCCTGCAGGCGCTTGCGCACCTCCGGCGCCTTGAGCGCCGCCACGATCTCACGGTTGTAGCGGTCGACGATCGCCTTCGGGGTCCCGCCGGGCGCCATGAAGCCGATCCACGCGACGGCTTCGAAATCCGGATAGCCGGATTCCGCGAGCGTCGGGATGTCGGGCGCGCCGCTGAAGCGCTTGCGCCCGGTGTTGGCCAGCACGCGCAGCTTGCCGTCGGCGAGATACTGCATGACGTTGCCCGGCACCAGGATCGCCGCCTGGACGTGACCGCCGAGCAGGTCGGCAACCGCCGGACCCGAGCCCTTGTACGGCACGTGCACGAGATCGATACCGGCCGCCGTCTTCAGCATCTCCATGGTGAGGTGCGAGGCGCTGCCGACCGACACCGAGGCGTAGCTCATCTCGCCCGGATGCGCCTTCGCGTAGTCGATGAACTCCTTCAGCGTCTTCGCCTTGACGTCGGGATTGACGGTGAGGAATTGCGGCGTGCTCACCGCGAGGGTGATCGGCACCAGATCCTTGAGCGGATCGTACGGCAGATTGCCCATCAGCGTGTTGTTGACGGTGATGGGCGCGGTGAACGCAACCAGGATCGTCTCGCCGTCGGGTGCCGCCTTGGCGACGATGTCGGTGCCGAGCCCGCCGCCGGCCCCTGGCCGCGGCTCGATGACGATCGGCTGGCCGAGCGCGTCATGCAGATGCGGGCCGACGATGCGCGCCAGCAGATCCACGGTGCCGCCCTGCATCGGCACGATCACCCGCACCGGCTTGCTCGGCACCCAGTCGGCCGCCGCCGCCGGCAGGGCGACCGCTCCCGCCGCGAGGCCCACCGACAACATGAACGCTGCGACGTTGGTCCTCATCGGCATCTCCCCCTGGCTTGTTTAGACCGTAAATACCGGACGATTGAGACTGTCGACCAGCGAGGTGGGCGCCCATTCCTTGGCGGCGACCTTGCGATCGAGCAGCACGGACGCGGCGCGCACGCGCTGCGACACGGCATTCAACGCCGGCGGCTCGATGCCCTTCTGCAGGTCGCGCGCTGCGCGTTCCAGCACCCGACGCGCCCGGACGATCGCCATGTCGGTCGGCACCAGAAACTCGCGCGAATAGTCCTGCAGCGGACCCATGCTCTCCTGCAGCGACGCGTCCTGGATCGAGAAACCCTCGACGCCGCTGAAGGAGCGCTTCTCCTTCTGCGCCAGCCGGTCGATCAGCCAATCGTTTTCGGGATTGGCCGCGGCGCGGAACGTGCCGGGGATGTACTTCACGTGGATCCCCTTGCCGTCCTTCATCGCCTGCAGCTCGTCGGCGGGCAACGGCCGGTCGGGCAGGAAGTTGATGCTCCAGGCCCAGCAATTCTCATCGTCGATCGGTACCCAGATATGGCCGCCGAGCGCATGCGGACCGAACGGGGGAATCAAGGTGAACCACGGCGCGATCCACTGCGTGATGCGCCAGTAGTAACTGTCGGGCTCGCCGTTGCGCCGGCCGAAAATGGTCAGACCGTGCGGGGTTTCCTCGATGTCGAAGATCGTGTTCGGGTCGGCCTTGATGTACTTGTTGGCGTAGGCGTGCTTGTGCATCGGGTCGGTGTCGAGCTCGTAGCGATGCACCCACGACGCGTGCGTGGTGTCGATCCCGCCTTCCATCGCCTGCAGGTAGCCGCATTCCTGCAGACGCTTGCTGACGAAGCGCTGCTCCGGCTTCAGCATGCACCATTCGAGCTCGGGCGGATCGGGCTGCTTGTCCGTCGGCCCCATATAGGCCCACACGACGTCGCCGCGCTCGATGCACGGATATGACTTGATCTTCACCTTGGGCGCGATCTGCGGCGCCGACGGCAGCTCCACGCAGTTGCCGTGAATGTCGTACTTCCAGCCGTGATAGGAGCAGCGGATGCCGCAGTCCTCGTTACGGCCGAGGAACAGCGACGCCCCGCGATGGGCGCAGAATTCGTCGACCAGGCCGACGCGCCCCTGCGTGTCGCGAAAGGCGAGCAGCTTCTCGCCCAGGATGCGCACGCGCACCGGCGGACAATCGGGCTCGGGAATCTCGCTGCACAGGAGGGCGGGCACCCAGTAGCGGCGCATCAGGTTGCCCATCGGCGTCCCGGGCCCGGTGCGAGTGAGGAGATCGACTTGCTCTTGGTCCATGATGCCAGCCCCAGCTGTATGTGGACTTACATATTCCGGCAGTATACTTACTATTCATGCCTGCCCGGAAGCGGAATCTCGGCGCCGATAACCTCGCCCCCCTCTATGCGCGGCCGGGCTTTTTGCTGCGCCGCGCGCACCAGATCGCGGTCGGCATCTTCGTCGAGGAATGTGCCGCGATACCGCTGACGCCGCCGCAGCACGGCGTGCTGATCGCGGCCGACCGTCATCCCGGCGTCAGCCAGGCACGCCTGGCGCGCCTCATCGGCTTCGACCGCGCGACGGTCGGTCAGGTGGTCAAAGGATTGGAAGCCCGCGGCCTACTGCATCGCCTCGGCTCGGCCGCCGACAAGCGCAACAAGGCGGTGGCACTGACGCCGCAAGGCCGCCAAATCCTGCGCCGGGCCGCGAGCGCGATGGCGCGCACCTCGCAGCGGCTGCTGGCGCCGTTCAAGCCCAAAGAGCGCGAGGTCTTGATGACGCTGCTGACGCGCCTCACCGACGAACTTAACGCCGCCTCGCGCACGCCGCTGACCGGCGGCGGCGAGTAGCTACCAGGCCGCTTTCAGCGTCTCGCGCAGGGCATCCATCTGCGCCGCCGACAGACCTGCCTCGGCCGCCATGTCGGGCTGCTTGGGCCAGCCGGTGTCTTTCACGGTCGTGCCCTGGAACGCGCGCTCGCGCGCATAGCGTGGAATGACGTGAAAATGGACCTGCGGGTCCACCATCATCAGCATCAGATAGTTGATCTTGTCGTAGGCGAAGCTCGCCTTCAGCACGCGCTCGATGTCGCGGATCGCCGGATCGAGCTCCTGAAACGCCTCGCGCGACAGCGCTGAGAAGGCGCGCGCCTCTTCCTTGCATGCCAGCACCAGTGCGCCGAGCGTCACCTGCTGCGGCCGCAGCAGGACCACCCAATGCGGATAATCTTTGATCAGCGACGCGGGATAGCCGAATTTGCGCGTCGTCTCGTTCATCGCGGGACCTCATGTTTTGCAAGCATCGCCTCGAAGGCACGCAGGATCGCCCGCACATAGGTGATCTTGTACGGATAGTCCTCGGGGTTGGCCGGCAGATAGACCGACATGTTGGCGTTGGCCTCGAACACCAGCACGCGGCCGTCGGGCAACACCGAATAATCGATGCCGCCGAAATCCAGATCGAGGCGGCGCGCGATCTCGGTCAAGGCCGTGGCCGCCTTCGCGCCGACGGCCGCGGCTGGATCGATCAGAAACTTCTGTTCCTCGACCCGCTTTGCCGGCGCCGACAGCATGTCGGCGGTGATGTAGTGCACCAGCCATTTGTCGGAGATGGCAAGATGATACGGATACGGCACGCGGTCGACGAAGATCGTCCGATACTTGCGATAGAAGCCGTCGGCCGAACGATAGTCGTGATAGGCGGTGAGATAGACCGCGTCGCTCACGGGCGGCGGCAATGCGGCAAGCTGTGCCGCTGAATCGATCAGCACCATGCCCGCACCGCCATGCGTGCCGATGGGCCGCATCACCAGCTTGCCCGTAAGACCGTGCCTCGCGAGCCGTTCAGGCAGATCAGGCGCCGCCAACGCCTCGCGGGCGAGGCGCAGCACGGGTGGGATCACCACGTCCGGGATACCGGCCAGCGTGTCCGGCAAGCGGTCGCGCCGCGTGCGCAGAACCGCCGCCGGCGGATTGAGCATCGGCCGCCGCGCGTGTCGTCGGGTCAGGCGCTCTGCAGAGGGCTCGGCGAGATCGGCATTGCCGATCAGGTTGAACACCAGGTCGGCCGGCGGCAGCGCCTCTTCCTGCGCGTCGGTCGCATAGTCGGCGTACCAGCGGATGCAGGTATAGAGGCGCGCCGGCATCAGCGTGTGGATGGGAATGTTGCCCGGGCCGAGAATGACCGGTGTCAACACCGTGAGGCGCGGCGCCGGCGCCGCGTCGACGGCCAGGGCCATCGGCCGCCGAATGCGGGCGCGGAACTCGTCGGCCTCGGCGATCCGGCCCTCCGCCTCGAGGATCTTCACCATGCCGATATTGGCGTTCTCCTGGCTGGGATCGAGCGCGAGGGCCTTGCGGAACCACGGCGCCGCCGCGGCCGATCGCCCGGCCATGTCATGCGCAATGCCGAGATTGTGCAGCGCCTGCACGAAATCGGGCTTCAGCGCCACCGCGCGCTCGTAGCATACGATCGCCTCGTCGAGCTGTCCTTTGATGTTGAGCACCGAGCCGAGGCCGAACTGCGCCAGCGCGTGATCGGGCGCGGCGACCGCCACCTCGCGGAACAATGCTTCCGCCTCGGCTAGACGTCCCGCCTGCTGATGGGCCAGCGCCGCGGCAAGCTGGGACGGGATGTCCGTCACGGCGCCGGCGCCTTCAGATCTTCGTCTCGTATTTCGCCAGCATCGCGTCGAAGGCCTGCACGATCTTCGGCACGTAGACGAGCTTGTAGGGATAGTCGCCCGGCGTGTCCGGCAGGTAGATCGACATGTTGGCGTTGGCCTCGAACACCAGCACGCGGCCGTCCGCCAGCACCGAATAATCGATGCCGCCGAAGTCCAGATCGAGGCGCTGCGCGATGGCGACCAGCGCCGCCGTCGCCTTCGGGCCGATCACGCTCGCCGAATCGGCGAGGAAGGCATGCTCTTCCTCTTTCTTGGAATCGAACACCATATTGGCCGAATAGTAGTGGACGAGCCAACGCTCGGAGATCGCGAGGTGATAAGGATACGGCACGCGGTCGACGAAGATCGTTCGATACTTGCGCCACAATCCGTCGGTCGAGCGGTAGTTGGCGAACTGGATGAAATAGAACGCGTCGGAATCCGAGAGGGTGAGCTGCGCGAGCTGCTCCGGCGTCTCGATCAGCACCATGCCTTCGCCGCCATGTGTCGCCACGGGGCGCATCAGCACCGGGCAGACGATGCCGCGTTGCGCGAGCAGCGCGGCGAGATCGGCATTGATCAGTTCGTCGCGGCGCAGCCGGGCGACCGCGGGAATGACGACGTCGGGAATGCCGGCAAGCAGCGCCGGCAGACGGTCGCGTCGCGTGCGCGCCACGATGTCCGGCGGGTTGAGCATCTTGCGTCGCGCATGCACACGCGCGAGACGCTCATGCGACGGATCGGAGAGATCGGCGTTGCCGACCCCGTTGAAGATGACGTTGCATGCCGGCAGGCTCTGCTCCTGCGCGTCCGTCGCATAGTCGGCGTACCAGCGAATGACCGTCGTGTCCTTGCCCGAGATCAGCGAATGCACCGGCACATTGCCCGGCCCGACGACCGACGGGATCAGCACCGTGCGCTTCAGCGGCCCGCTCGCCGCTTCGGTCACCATGTCGATGGGCTTGGGCACACGGTCGCGGAACACCGACGCTTCGGCCAGCCGCCCCTCGCCTTCGAGGATCTTGACCATCCCGATATTGCCTTCGGTGATGTTCGGATCGATGCTCAGTGCCCAGCGGAACCACTTCGCCGCCACCTGCGAACGGCCGACAGAATCGTGCACCGTGCCGAGATTGTGCAGCGCTTCGACGAAGCGCGGATTGATCGCGATCGCCCGCTCATATCGCGCGATCGCGGCATCGATCTTCTTCTGCGCCTGATAAACGCAGCCGAGGCCGAAATGACAGCTCGGATGATCGGGCTCGATCGCCAGCGCGCGCTCGTACCACATCTCGGCTTCGTCATATTTATGCTGCGTCTGCAGCGCGTTCGCGATGTTGTGCAGGGCGCCGACGAAGTTCGGCCGCAGCTCGACCGCGCGCTTGTACTGCGTGACCGCGTCGTCGATCTCGCCGAGCCCCTTGAGCACGTTGCCGAGATTGACGAACGCCTCGGCATGATCGGGTTTGAGCTGCACCGCGCGGCGCAGCAGGGTCACCGCCTCGGCTTGCGGGACGATGGCGCCGAGATTATTCAGCGCCGAGATGTTGGTGGGCTCGGCGGCGAGGATCTCGCGATAGAGCTGCGCCGCCTCCGCCAGGCGTCCCGCCTGATGGTGCATCAACGCCGTCGCAAAGGCTTCCGAGGTATTGCTCACGCGAGTTCGCTTTGCTGTTGCATCATGCGCAGACGCCCGGTCGAGGCGCGGTCGAAACAGCGCGACTCGCGCGCCGACGCAGCGCTAAAATATCCCATAAACAAAAGGGGAGCACGCATGATCGGCCCGGACGGCAAGCCGCTTTCGCGCGACCAGGTGCGCGCCGCGATCGCGGTCTACAACACCGCCGCGCGCGGCTCGAAGGAATTCGCCGGCCTACCGCGCGCGCTGGTGACGATCCTCGACAACCTGACGCTCGGCAAGACGTCCTACGTCAAAGCGGCCGACGGCCAGATGCAGCTCAGCCGCCGCAAGGACAAGACGGTCGCCGCGAGTTGAGCGCCGCGTGCTAGACTGAAATATCGAGCGGCGTCTTGCCGCCGTTCTGCGCCTTCTCTTTCATCTGCGTCTCGAGATCCTTGCGCATGGTGTCGAGCACGGCCTGCTTCTTTTCGGGCGGCATCGCGTCGAACTCGGCCTGCGAGAGGCCGTGCGCCTTGAGCCACTGCTCCTGGAAGCGCTGTGCCGGCGTCTTCTTCATGTAGTCGAGGAACGCGTCCTCGGGGCCGGTCGGCCCCGCCGGCGGCGCCGCGGCCGTGCCCGCCGCGGGGACCGAATTGCCCGGCAGGGTTTGCCGGTTGACCAGCGAAAAACCCGCGGCACTCGGCCGGCCTGGGCTGTAAAGGCTTGAAATGTCCATAATCGTCCTCGTCGACCATTCGCGCGTGCGGCTTTAATAAGCAAAATGAGTGCCAAATTTTAATTAATGTTAATATCTGCCCCGTGTCAGCTTCTGGCAGCAGTGCGCGCGGGAGCGACCGATATGGCTTGATTCCAACAACCCGCGATCCCTTATCCTTCCGCTCGTGAGAGTCGCCGAAATCTTCCATCCCGCCGTTGCCGCCTGGTTCGAGCAGAGCTTCCCTGCCGCAACCCCGGCGCAAAGCGAAGCCTGGCCGCTGATCCAGGCCGGCCGGCACGCGCTGATCGCCGCCCCCACCGGCTCGGGCAAGACGCTCGCCGCCTTCCTCGCCGCGATCGACACGCTGGTGCGCGAAGGCCTCGCCAATGGCGGGCTCAAGGACGAGACCCACATCGTCTATGTCTCGCCGCTCAAGGCCTTGTCGAACGACATCCAGAAGAACCTGCAGGCGCCGCTCGCCGGCATCCGCGAGAAGCTGCGCGACCAAGGCCTGCCCGATGTCGAGATCCGCACCTGGGTGCGCACCGGCGACACGCCGCAGGCCGAGCGCAACAAGGCGCGCAAGCGCCCGCCGCACATCGTCGTCACCACGCCTGAGTCGCTCTACATCCTGATGGGCTCGGAATCGGGCCGCGCGATGCTGGCGACCACGCGCACGGTGATCGTCGACGAGATCCACGCCCTCGCCCCCAACAAGCGCGGCGTGCATCTGACGATCACGCTCGAGCGGCTGGCGGCGCTTTGCCAGCGTCCCGTGCAGAGAGTCGGCCTGTCGGCGACGCAGAAGCCGATCGAAGAGGTCGCGCGCTTCCTGGTCGGCGCCAACGACAAGGGCGAGCCGGCGAGCGAATGCCGGATCATCGACACCGGGCACATCCGCGCCCGCGACCTGGCCCTCGAAGTGCCGCCGGCGCCGCTCGAAGCCGTGATGTCGCACGAGGTGTGGGAGACGGTCTACGACCGCCTCACCACTTTGATCGGCGAGCACCGCACGACACTCATCTTCGTCAACACTCGGCGGCTTGCCGAGCGCGTGGCGGGGCATCTGACCGAGCGTCTCGGCGACAAGCTGGTCACCGCGCATCACGGCAGCATGGCGAAGGAGCATCGCCTCGACGCCGAGCAGCGCCTCAAGCGCGGCGAGCTCAAGGCGCTCGTCGCCACGGCTTCACTGGAATTGGGCATCGACATCGGCGACGTCGACCTCGTCTGCCAGATCGGCAGCCCGCGCTCGATCGCCGCGTTCCTGCAGCGGGTCGGCCGTTCGGGCCACGCGGTCAGCGGCACGCCCAAGGGCCGCCTGTTCCCCCTCTCGCGCGACGATCTCGTCGAATGCACAGCCTTGCTCGACAGCGTGAAACGCGGCGAGCTCGACCGCCTGCGCATCCCCGACAAGCCACTCGACGTATTGGCGCAGCAGATCGTCGCCGAAACGGCGGCGAAGGAATGGACGGAGGACGATCTTTTCGCGCTGATGCGGCGCGCCTGGCCCTATCGCGACGTGCCACGCGCCGACTACGACGCCATCGTGCAGATGCTCGGCGAAGGCTTCACCACACGGCGCGGCCGGCGCGGCGCGCTCATCCATCACGACGCGGTCAATCACGAGCTGCGCGGCCGGCGCGGTGCCCGCCTGACCGCGCTGACCTCGGGCGGCACGATCCCCGACAACGCCGACTACAAGGTGCTGCTCGAGCCCGAGAACACGTTCATCGGCACGGTGAACGAGGATTTCGCGGTCGAGAGCCTGGCCGGCGACATCTTCCAGCTCGGCAACCACTCCTACCGCATCATCCGGGTCGAGCGCGGCAACGTTCGGGTCGAGGACGCGCAAGGCCAGCCGCCGACCATTCCGTTCTGGCTCGGCGAGGCGCCCGGGCGCAGTGACGAGCTGTCGCAAGCGGTCTCGCGGCTGCGCAGCCTGGTCGCCGAGCGGCTGGTCGACGATCCCAGCGGCGAAGGCGTGCGGCAGTGGCTGCAGGAAAGTGTCGGCATCGCCGACACGCCGGCGCGCGAGCTCGCCGATTATCTTGCCGCGGGGCACGCCGCGCTGGGCTGCCTGCCGACACAGGACACCCTGGTCTTCGAGCGCTTCTTCGACGAAGCCGGCGGCATGCAGTTCATCATCCACACGCCGTTCGGCAGCCGGATCAACCGCGCCTGGGGCTTGGCACTGCGCAAGCGCTTCTGCCGCACCTTCAATTTCGAGCTGCAGGCGGCGGCGACCGAGGACAACATCGTACTGTCGCTGACCGCGGCGCACAGCTTCGACCTCGAAGAGGTGAAACGCTACCTGCATTCGAATAGTGCCCGCGAGATCCTGATCCAGGCGCTGCTCGATGCGCCGATGTTCATGACGCGCTGGCGCTGGGTCGCCGGCGTGGCGCTCGCCCTGCCGCGCATGCGCGGCGGCAAGAAGATCCCGCCGCAATTCGCGCGTATGGAAGCCGAAGACCTGGTCGCCGCCGTGTTCCCCGACCAGATCGCCTGCGCCGAGAACCTGGTCGGCGAACGCGAGATCCCCGATCACCCGCTGGTACGCCAGACGATCTATGACTGCCTCACCGAGGCGATGGACGTCGAAGGGTTGGAAAGCCTCCTGCGCCGGCTCGAGGCCGGCGATATCGCCGTCGTGGCGCGCGACCTGACGGAGCCGTCGCCCCTCGCCCTCGAAGTGCTGTCGGCGCGGCCGTATGCGTTCCTCGACGACGCGCCGCTCGAAGAGCGCCGCACCCAGGCTGTGATGAGCCGCCGCTTCCTGTCGCCCGAGGAGGCCGCCGATCTCGGCCGCCTCGATGCCGACGCCATCGCGCGTGTGCAGGCGGAAGCATGGCCGGATGCGACCAACGAAGACGAACTGCACGACGCGCTGGTCTGGCTCGGCTTCATGACCGAGGCCGAGGCCGATGCAAACAGCGCCTGGCCGCAATGGTTGAAGGGACTCTCGCGCGACCGCCGCGTGGCGCGACTGAACGCGCCGAGTGCACGGCTATGGATCGCCGCCGAGCGCCTGCCGCAATTCCGCAGCCTGTGGCCCGACGCGACACTCGAGCCGACGATCGCCGCACCCGCGACGTGCGAGCGCGCCTGGGAGCGCGAGGCAGCGCTGGTCGAGATCGTGCGCGGCCGCCTCGAAGGCTTGGGTCCGGTGACGCAAGGCGCACTCGCCGCATCGATCGGTCTTCCGGAAGGTGACATCGCGGCCGCGCTCGGCGCACTGGTCGCCGAAGGCTTCGCGTTGCGCGGTCGCTTCACCAACGGCATCACGGCCGACGAATGGTGCGAACGCCGCCTGCTCGCGCGCATCCATAACTACACGGTCAAGCGCCTGCGCGCCGAGATCGAGCCGGTGTCGTCGCGCGACTTCCTGCGCTTCCTCCTGAGCTGGCAGCGCGTCTCGCCCGAAGCGCGCATGGAAGGCCCAGACGCGGTCGAGGCGGTCGTGACGCAGCTCGAAGGCTTCGAAGCGCCCGCCGGCGCGTGGGAGACCGAGATCCTGCCGGCACGCCTCAAGCTCTACGATCCGGCATGGCTCGACGATCACTGCCTGGCGGGCCGCGTTGCCTGGGCACGGCTGCGTCCGCGCCAGGCGAAGCCGGAAGGGGCGCGCAACATCGGCCCCGTGCGCACAACGCCGATCACTTTGCTCGCGCGCCGGCACAGCCCGTTCTGGACGGCGGTCGCCGCGAGCGACGAACCGCCGCAGCCGACCGGTCGCGCGAAAGCGGTGCTCGACGTCATCCGCGAGCATGGCGCGTCGTTCTTCGACGAACTGGTCGACGCGACGCGCCTCCTGCGCCCGCAGGTCGAAGACGCGCTCGGCGAGTTGGTGGCGCTCGGCCTCGTCACCTCGGACAGTTTCGGCGGCTTGCGCGCGCTGCTTGTTCCTTCGGATCGGCGCACCTCGGCCTACGGCCGACGCCGGCGCCGGCCGATGCGCTTCGGCATGGAAGACGCGGGCCGCTGGGCATTGGCGCGCCGCCCGCGCCCGACCGACAACGATGCGCAGGCCGACCGTGAGGCCATCGAGCACGTGGCGCGCAGCCTCTTGCAGCGTTACGGCGTCGTCTTCTGGCGCATGCTGGAGCGCGAGGCCGCGTGGCTGCCGCCGTGGCGCGACCTCCTGCGTGTCTATCGCCGCCTCGAAGCGCGCGGCGACATCCGCGGCGGGCGTTTCATCGCGGGCTTCTCGGGCGAGCAATACGCGCTGCCCGACGCGGTCGGCATGCTGCGCGAGACCCGACGGAAAGCCCAGACCGGCGTGATGGTCTCGGTCTCGGGTGCCGATCCGCTCAACCTCGTCGGCATCCTCACACCGGGCGCCAAGCTCGCGGCGCTGACCAGCAACCGTCTGCTCTATCGCGACGGCCTGCCGGTCGGCTCGTTCGCCGGCAACGAGGTCGAGTTCCTCGACGAGAATCTCGATGGTGCTGCGCGCTGGGAGATCACCAAGCTCCTGCGCGGACCCATCCCTTACGTGCCGATCGATCCGGCGGAATGACGATCAATCATTGATCGTCACCCCCGCGAAAGCGGGGGTCCAGACGCCACCACGACCGCGCTTAGCCCCTGGATGCCTGCCTACGCGGGCATGACGGACTAGGAAGAGTGGCCCGCAACCTGGTTCAGCACTTTCTCGAAACCCGCGAGGCTGTCGCCGCGCCACGCGACGTGCTGGTCGGGGCGGATCAGCGTGTAGCGCGCAGCGTAAAGCGCCGCGACGTCGCGCGACGGTGCGGCGATATAGGCCAGCGGCAGACCGATTCGGGTCGAGGCGACCAGTGCTGTGTCGATCTCCAGGTCGTCGGCGCCGTCGGCCAACAGCGTAAAGCCGGTGCCGAAATGGTCGTAGAGCGACGAGCCGTCGGCGAGCCACGCATGCGGCGCGAGGCAGCCGGGATGTGCCGACGGCACGTAGTCGCGGGACGTCTGCCGCGGCGGCGCGCTGCCATCCGGCACGATGCACGGCGAGCTGCCGTAGCGATAGCCCAGGATGACGCCGAGCGTGTAGAACTCGCGCGATTTCGCCTCGTGCATGCGCGCCCCCGCCGCGCGGCGCAAAGCCTCGCCCTCCGCGGTCGCGTCCTGCAACCCGTCTTCCCACAGCTTGTTGCTGAGCAGCGCATGGTTGGCGACCGCTTCGTCCATGACCATGTTGTGCACCGGCTTGCGCTCGATCTCGTATGAGTCGAGCAGGCTCGCGCCGCCCCAGCCATGCAGCACGGCCGCCATCTTCCAGCCGACATCGACGCCGTCCGCGACGCCCATATTCATGCCGTAGCCGCCGAACGGCGGATGCAGATGGCACGCGTCGCCGACCAGGAACACGCGGCGGTCGCGATACTTATCGGCGATCAAACGGCTCGCCGTCCATTCGTCGGAGGTGAGCGCTTCGTAATCGGTGTCGATACCGGTCGATTTGCGGATCAGCGCTTCGGCGTCGCGCAAGGTGATCTTGTTTTCGGGGGTGTGCATGGTGCCGAAGAACCAGCGGTCGTCGCGGTCCATCGGCCCCGTGACCGACGGCGAGTCCGGGTTCACCTGCCAGTACATGATGCCCGGGCCGTGGCGATGCGCCTTGGCGAGGCCGCGCGAGCGATAGACGAGGTTGAAGTGCTTGGAGATGGCGCGGATGCCGTCCATCTTCGCGCCGATCAGCTCGCGCACCGTGCTGCGCGAGCCGTCCGCGCCGATCAGGTAGGCGACCCGCACCTCGCTCTCGGCCTGGCTCTCCAGTGCGCGAATGCGCGCGGTGACGCCGGTGGCGTCCTGCGTGAACGTCATTAGCTCGGTCGAGAAACGGATATCGACGTTGGGGAAGGATTGGGCGTGCTGGCGCAGCACCTCTTCCACCGTGTATTGCGGGATCCACTGGCCGTGCTCGGAATAGAGCGGGTTCTTGCCCGGGGCGCAGTAGTTCGCGTTGGGAATCTTGGTCAGCAAAAACTCCGACATCCGGGTCACGAAATAGATGTCGGACGGATAGTCGACGCCGAGCGGTGCTGCGGCGGCCAATTTGTGCGCGATGCCCCAGCGGCGCAGATGCTCGCGCGTACGCACGTTGGTCGTCTTGGCGCGCGGGGCGTAGCCGACGCGGTCGTTGCGCTCGACCAGCAGCACGCGCACGCCGCGCTGGCCGAGCTCGATCGCAGCGCCGAGCCCCGCGGGCCCGGCACCGACGATCAGGACCTGCGGCCCGCTCTGGATCATTGCGGCTTCAACCCCACCTGCGCGACGACCTGCTTCCACTGCGCGCGCTGCCCGGCGAGGAACTTCCCCGCATCCGCGATCGAGCCCGGATTGGGATAGACGCCGAGCTCGGCAAAGCGGCTGATGATGTCGGGCATGGCGCTGACCTTGTTCAGCTCCTCGTTCAGCCTGGCGATGATCGGCTGCGGCGTGCCCTTGAGCGCGAACACCGCGAACCAGCCGATCGATTCGAAATTCGGCAGCATCTCGGCCACCGCCGGCACGTCGCCGTAACCCGGCAAGCGCTGCTTCGAGGTGACGGCCAGCGGCCTGAGCTCGCCCGCCTTCACCTGGCCGATCAGCGGCGGCAGTCCGTCGATCGTCACCACCGCCTCGCCCGAGATCGTCGCCGTCACCGCGGCGATCGAACCGTTATAGACGACGGGATAGAGCTCGATCCCGGCCGCCTCGTCGAGCATGTAGCCGGTCAGATGCGGCACCGAATTCTGCAGCGGATAGGCGAACGCGACCTTGCCCTGCTCGGCCTTGGCCTTCTTGAGCAGACTATCGAACGACGGGATGCCGCTCTTGATCCCGACCGCGATCATCATCGGGCTGGTGCCCATGGTCGCGACCGGCGTCAGGTCGCGGTCGACGTCGAATTGCGGCTCCTTGAACAGCAACGGCGTGAGGGTCACCGTCGATGCCGGCACGAGCGCGAAGGTGTAGCCGTCGTTGCCAGAGTGCACGAAAGCGCTCATGCCGGGGATGCCGCCGGCACCCGGACGGTTCTCGACCACGATACGTTGCGGCAGGGCCAGGTTCAGCTTGTCGGCGGCGAGGCGCGCGATGATGTCGGGTGCCGTGCCGGCCGGCGCCGGCACGATGAGCTTGATCGGCTTGGTCGGCCAGGACTGCGCGTGCGCCGTCGCGGCGACCGCAACGGTCAGCAAAAGAGCGAGCCACAGGCTCGTAAGGCGTTTCATCGGGGCGTCTCCCAGGGCTTGTTTCGTTGCCGTCCGGGATACGCCCCCGCGGCGATGACGGATAGATGGCAAAATTGACTGAGCGATGCCGTTCAGGTATCGCTTTTTTCGGCATGAAGCTCCACCAGTTCCGCGACGTGGTCGCCATCGCCGAGCGTGGCAGCCTGCGCGCAGCGTCGCGCCACCTCGGCATCGCGCAGCCGGCGCTGACCCGCAGCGTGCGCGAGCTCGAGCGCGAGCTAGGCGCGCCGCTGTTCGAGCGCCAAGCGCGCGGCATGGTGCTGACGCCGATGGGCGACGTGTTCGTGCGCCGCGCCAATGCCGTCCTCGGCGAGGTGCGCCGCGCGCGCGACGAGGTCGAACAGCTTCAGGGCGGCGTCGGCGGCAATGTTTCCGCCGGATTGTCGTCGGTGCCGTACATGGCGATGCTGCCGCAAGCGTTGCGTCCCTTTCGTGCCCGTTATCCCAACGTGCGCCTCAACCTCATCGAGGGCCTCTACCCGGCACTCGAAGCCGGGCTCAAGGACGGCAGCGTCGACATCTATATCGGCCCGCGCCCCGATGCCCTGGCGCCCGGCCTCGCCGAGGAAAAGCTGTTCGACAACACGCTCACCGTCCTGGCGCGCAAGGGGCATCCGCTCGCCAAAGCGCGAACACTCGCCGACCTCGCCGATGCCGAATGGGCGACGACGTCCGTCACCTACAAGGCCGAGGAAGAGCTGGGCGCGATGTTCGCCAGCCGCGGCCTCAAGCCCCCGCGCCTCACCGTGCAGAGCCATTCGGCGCTGACCCTGATCGTCTCGTTGAGCTACAGCGACCTGCTGGCGATGGTGCCGGTCCAGTGGACGGAATTCCCCTTCACCACCTCGGCGCTCGCCGCCATCCCGATCAAGGACGTGCTGCCGGCACCGCCGATCGTGCTGGTGCGCCGCGCCGGATTGCCGCTGACACCGGCGGCCGAGTTCTTCGTCGACCTGATGCGCCGGCACAAGCCGGCGCGCCGGGGCTCAGGCCGCGGCGACCGGATTGGATAAGGTGCCGATGCCCGACGCGGTCACCTCGACCGTGTCGCCGGCCTTCAGGAAGATCTTGGGATTGCGGCCGTAGCCGACACCCGCTGGCGAGCCGGTGGTGATCACGTCGCCGGGCTGGAAGCGGTAGAACTGCGAATAATACGACACCAGCGCCGCGACATTGAACACCAGGTCGTCGGTGTTGGTCGACTGCATCACCGTGCCGTTCACCGTCGTCTTCAGGTCGACGTCGTCGGGATCGGGCACCTCGTCGCGGGTCGCGATCACCGGCCCCATCGGGCAGAAGGTCGGGAACTGCTTGCCGAGGATGTTGAGCTCCCAGGCGAAGATCGCGCCCATGACGCCGCTCGACGAGAAGACCGGCGCCACCCAGTCGCGCGCCGACACGTCGTTGATCAGCGTATAGCCGGCGACGTAGTCGAGCGCGTCCGCCTTGCTCACGTTGTAGCAGGTGCGGCCGATCACCGCGCTGAACTCGCCCTCCCAGTCGACCATGCTCGGGTTCGACTTGGGCAGCAGGATCGCCTCGCCCGGCCCGACGATCGCGTGGTTGTTCTTCACGAACGACAACGGCTGATGGGGCACCGTCGTGTTCATCTCCTTGAGATGTTCCTTGTAATTGGCGCCACAGGAGAGCAGCAGCGCCGGGTCGGGGATCGGCGGCAGCAGCTTGGCACCCTGGCGCGCGACGAGCGCGCCGCTGGCGCGCAGGCGCTCGCCGTCCTTGCCCGCCGCCTTGTCGATGGCGCGGCGGATCGTCGTCAGTGCCGCGTCGCCCTGCCCCAGAATGCCGCGCAGCGACGGCGCCAGCGACTTGAGATCGGACAAGGCTTCCGCGCCTGCGACGAGATCGAGGATCGCATCGCCGACGAAGACGCCGGGCGACGCGCGCCCGGCGTTCCGCAACATGACAAGATGCATAGGCTTACTTTATTTCTTGGGAGGCGTCTTCACGCCGGGCCGCTCGAAGCTGCGGTCCATGTGGCCCTTGCCTTCGAGATCGCCCTTCTCGAACAGCCACGCATAGCCGCCCTTCGGGTTGGTCAGGATTTCCCAGCAGTTGTCGTCGCAATCCCAGAAGTAGAAGCTGTAGGTGCCGTGCTGAAGGAGCGGCTTGGAGATCTTGGTGATCTTCCATTTCTCCTTGTCCTCTTCCACCGCGCGCCAGCACGCGTCGACCTCTTCCTGGGTCTCGACGTCGAGGCCGTTGTGGTTGAGGAGATTCATCGGCGCCTTGTTCTGCGACTTGACGGTGGCAATCGTGTTGTTGCCGCCGAGGCGTATGAGCAGCGAGATCGGGCTCGTCTGCACGACGTCGAGGCCAAGGAATTCCTCATAGAAGCGGCGGGTGAACTCGAGGTCTTTGGCTTCGAGCGTGCCGTGCGACAGGAAGTTCAGCTTCAGCCGCGGCTCGGGCTTGGTCCTGGCTTGGACAGCGGTATCGGACATGGCGTGTCTCCTTTCCCTAATTCCCTGAATTCGGCAATTCCCTGAATTCTGGCACCCTATTTTTTGGCATCCGTATAAGGATAGATCATGTTGCCGGATTTGTATTCCGGCGGCCAGAGGATCACCTGCTTGCCGAGCTGGCGCCATTGCTCGGCGTCGTTGCCGGTCACGTTCTGGAACTGGCTGACCAGCACGCGCGCCTTGGTCCATTCGCCCTCCGGCCCGAAGGTCACGTCTCCGACCACCGTCTTCAACGTTGTCTTGTGCAGATAGTCGGCGATCTTATCGGCATCGGTGCTCTTCGTACCCTCGACCGCCGCCGCCAGCGCCTGCATCGCCGCGTAGCCGAACGGCGCGAAGTTGTAGCCGAGCGGATCGACGTTCTCCGCCGGCGCGCGGCTCTGATACTTCTGCAGCAGTTCCTGCGAGCCCGGGAAGTTGAAGCTCGGCGCCGGGATGAACACGTCGGCGGTGCTGATGATGCCGTTGAGCAGCGGCCCCATCTGCATGCGCAATTGCGTCGCCAGCAGGCCGATCATGTTGCCGCCGAACATCTTGGTCTTGAGGCCGAGCTCCCCCGCCGAGCGCACGATGCCGACCGTGTCCGCCGGATACGCCGCGACGTAGACGATGTCGGGGTTGGTGGCCTGCACCGCGCGGATGATCGGGGCGAAGTCCGTCGTGTTCGGCGGATAGGCGCGGTCGTAGACGATCTGGAAGCCGGCCTTCTTCGCGTTCTCGCGCGCGCCGTCGGTCGACACTTGCGCGAACTCGGCGTCCGCGCCGACGATCGCGATCGTCTTGGGCGCCGGGTTCTGCTGCTTGGCCAGCGTCATGAACCCTTCGGAAAAGGTGATCCGCGGGTCGGGCCCCGACGAGATCATCGCGAAGTAGCGGTTGTATTTGAACTGGCGGTTGGCGCCGAGCGCCAGGATGCCGATCGTCGCGCGGTTCTTGGCGATCAGCACGGGCAAAGCCGGCACGACCATGTTGGTGCCGTAAGGACCGACGGTGAGATCGACTTTGTCGACGTCGATCAGCTTGGTGTAGAGGCCGGGCACGTTTGCCGGCGTGCTCTGGTCATCGTAGAAGACGAGCTCGACGGGGCGCCCGAGCAGGCCGCCGCGCGCATTCACGTCGTCGCGCCAGATCTGCATCGCGACCAGGACTTGCTTGCCGGTCGCCGCGGCACCGCCGGTCATCGAGACCGTGAGACCGATGCGCATCGGCTCGGCGGCCTTCGCGGCCCCCGCCGCCGCCAACAGAGCGAACAACAGACCCGCGCCAGCCAGCGCGCGCACGGACTTGAGCATCGCCTCCCCCTATTCTGTCCCATGTTAATCGGGACTTTATGGGGACACGATCCGCCTCTTTTCTTGCAAATGCAAGTATTAGCCGGCCAGATCCGCCTTCGGGCTAGTCCTGCGGTGCCGTGGCCGGTCCCGGCACGGCGGCCGTGCTCACCGGCCGTCCGCAATCGTACGTCGCGACGCCGTTGATCAGGCTCTCCAGTTGCGCGCCGCTGCCGCCGTTGCGCCGGCAAAAATCCGAAGCCGTGGCATTGGCTTGGGCAATGTCCGTTCCCTCGACGCGGTAAGCGACGCTAGGGGGCATCGTCGGACCGTAGGCATGGCTGGCGCACGCGCCGAGACTGCCGGCGAGCAGCAGACCGGAAAGAGGAATCAACGGGCGACGCAACCACATGGCAGCCTCCATGCACGCGCCCCAAGGCGGGGCAATAGCGTGACAACGCGCCTACCCCCAACCGGTTCCAAATACCTCTGCGACCAACTTGCGATCCAGAAAGCGGAAGAATCTGCTAGAGTTAGGACTTCAACCCGGGGGTGCCGAAGAGCATGAAAAAGTACGTCACCGGTCCGTCCGAATTCAAAGCGGCCTTCATGTCGAATCTCGATCCCAAGGCGCTCGCAGCGCAGCGCCAATTCATCGAGAAGCTCGAGATGGCAGTCGCGGTCGCCAACCGCGAAGTCATTCACAAGCAGATCCCGAACCTCAACCAGGCGACGTTCCAGCAGCTGGCGGTCATGGTCGCCAAATTCCGCGCCGACTATCTCGAAGCCGCGATCCGGCTCTCCAACTCGCCGGGCGGGTGCGACGCCAACTGTTTCGACGAGCTCAAGAAGAAGCGCGAGCTGTTCGAGGAAAGCCGCGCCGCCTTCGACGCCCTCGAACGCGCGATCGAGCGCGGCTACGTCGAGATCGCAAAATAAAAACTGAGGCTTCGGAGCCCCATTAACGGGCGCGACTGCGCCCGCGCGCGCTTATGCGCGCGAAGCCAAGCGACCCGGAGGGTCACGCCCGGCGTGTGAGGGACTCAAAAATTACTGGGGCAAGTCGCCGATCCGGAACGACAGCGGCAATAGCCGTGCCTGATAGCTCTTCTCATCCGGCGGCAGGCGAAACGGCTGCGCCTGGCGCAGCGCCTGCAGGAAGGTGATCGCGGCGTTCTGCAGGAAGGGCGGCAATTCCTTGCGCTGCGGGAACATCACCTCGAGATCCCACGGATCGTTCTTGCCGAACGGCGACGCGAGCATGCCGTTGGGCAACAGCTGGAAATGCAGCGTCAAGACGACGTTTGTATAGGTGCGCGAATGCACATCGAGCAGCCAGCGCTGCGCGACCTGCTTCAGGATGAAGTGCTGCACGCTCTGCGAGGCGACCCCGCCGCCGGCCTCGCCCTGCTGACGCTGCTGCACGGTGAGCTGCGAGGGCGGCACCGGCAGGGCCGCGAGATTGTCGCTATTGGCCGGCGCCGGCGTGCTCGCCTTCGGCGTGGGCGGCGCCTTGGAACCTCCGGGGGTCAGCGCCGAGCGCGGGTTCGGGTTGGGCGCCGGCGGCGCCACCGGTGTGGACTTGTCGCCGATCACCGGCGCCTCCTCGAAGCGCGGGATTGGCGGTGGCGGCGTCGGAATCGGATTTGGCGCCACCGTCTGCGCCGGCGGCGGCGGCTGGGGCTTCGGCTTCTCCGGAAGCTGCACCACCTCCATCACGAATTCGGTCATGGGCTCGGCCGCGGGGCGAGGCCACAGCCCCAGCAATATCAGCAGCACGAACGGCGCGATGTGCAGCAGCACGGCCAGCACGACGCCGATGGGCAGCGCATTGGGATGGCGATCGCGCGCCTCGGGCGGATTGTTGAGGTTGTAGAGTGGGATCGAAACCATCGCAGCGGACCTGAGCATCGAGACCCGCTCCAACTGGGCCTCCTTCCCCCATATTAGCACCAGCCGGCCAAACCGGGTCGCCGGCTCACGGGGATTTGGCCGGGCCAGAAGTGTTCCTAGTGGGCATGCTGGCCGAGTTGCGGCACACTAGATGAATGCGTTGCGGAGTCGGGCGAAACAACCTGTTGGTGCCGGCGCGGCACGCCGCGTTCCGTGCGGCCGGCCTCGCGCTGCTCCTGCTGGCTGCCGGCTGCAGCCACAACACGCCGTCGGGTCCGCCGCAATTCGCCGAGCTGATGCCGACACCGATGATGCAGGCGGCCGTCCCGCCGCCGCCCGTCGCAGCCGAACCCGCACCCGCCATGGCGGTTCCGCCGCCGCCGCCCGCCGGGCCGATCTATGGCGGCCATCTCGCGTCCTACACGCGGGAACAGGATGCGCTGAACGGCTGGAACATCATCGTCCGCCAACAGAGCAGCATCGGCTCCCTCAAGCGCCATCTTGTCCGCGCCCAAACCCCGCGCGGCAACATGATCCGCCTGATCGCCGGCGATTTCCCGACCGCCGACGAGGCGGCGCGGTTCTGCGCCTGGGCCAAACAGCAGAATCTCTACTGCGCGGTGATGCAGCTCGGGCCGAACGATGCGACGTCCGCCCCGGTCCCACTGACTACCCCGGCACGGAGGACCCGCCGGGGCAGCTGAGTGCCTAAGTTTTCAGCCGGCTTCCGGCCCACTGCCAGAGCAGTTCTGTGCGCTGGGCGAAGGGGTTAAGGGCGATTCTAGAGTTGCGGAATCTAGTCGCCATCAGATAACAGTTCGGGCATATTCGGCGATCGCGCCTCTCGCCCCTGAAACGGGCAAGTCGGCGTGATTTGCCTTGCCCGACAACGCGTTTGAGTTGAGTTCGTCGATGTCATTGCCGCCGCCGAAACAAGGACTGTACGACCCCGCCAACGAGCACGATGCCTGCGGCATCGGCTTCATTGCGAACATCAAGGGTCGAAAAAGTCATGACATCGTGCGTCAGGGTCTGCAGATCCTGATCAACCTCGACCATCGCGGCGCGGTCGGCGCGGATCCGCTGACCGGCGACGGCGCCGGCATCATGATTCAGATGCCGGATGCGTTCTACCGGGCCGTGTGCAAGGACCAAGGCATCACGCTGCCGAAGTTCGGCGAGTACGCCGTCGGCATGATCTTCCTGCCGCGCCACGAGCAGGCGCGCCAAGTCGGCGCCGAGACGATCGAGCGCCTGATCAGGGCCGAGGGTCAGACCGTACTCGGCTGGCGCGAGGTCCCCGTCGACCGCACTGGTCTCGGCGAGACGGTCAAGCAGACCGAGCCGTGCATCCGCCAGGTGATCATCGGCCGCGGCAGCAACTGCCCGGATGTCGACTCGTTCGAACGCCGCCTGTTCATCATCAGGAAGCAGGTGCAGACCACCATCACCCAGATGGCGCAGAAGAACGACCCCGAGGGGATCGGCTATCTCTACATCCCGTCGATGTCGTCGCGGACCGTCGTCTACAAGGGCCTGCTGCTCGCCGATCAGGTCGGCTCCTTCTACAAGGACCTGCAGGACGACCGCCTCGTCTCGGCGCTGGCACTCGTACACCAGCGCTTCTCGACCAACACCTTCCCGTCGTGGCGCCTGGCGCATCCGTATCGCATGGTCTGCCACAATGGCGAGATCAACACGCTGCGCGGCAACATCAATTGGATGGCGGCACGCCGGCATTCGATGTCGTCGCCCTTGTTCGGCGACGACATGGCCAAGCTCTGGCCGCTGATCCCCGAAGGCCAGAGCGACACCGCCTGCTTCGACAACGCGCTCGAACTGCTCGTGCAGGGCGGCTACAGCCTCGCGCACGCGATGATGATCCTCATCCCCGAAGCGTGGGCCGGCAACAAGCTGATGGATGAGACGCGCCGCGCCTTCTACGAATATCACGCGGCGCTGATGGAGCCGTGGGACGGCCCCGCCGCCATCGCCTTCACCGACGGCCGGCAGATCGGCGCGACGCTCGACCGCAACGGTCTGCGGCCCGCGCGCTACATCCTCACCGACGACGACCATGTCGTGCTGTCGTCCGAGGCCGGCGTGCTGCCCTTCCCCGATTCCAAGATCGTCAAGAAGTGGCGCCTGCAGCCGGGCAAGATGTTCCTCATCGATCTCGAGGCCGGCCGCATCGTCGACGACGCCGAGCTGAAGGCGCAGCTCGCGGACTCGCATCCCTATCGCGAATGGCTGGCGAAGACGCAGTTCGTCCTCGAAGACCTGCCGCCGCACAACGATTCCGCGCCGTCGGACGGGCAGACCTTGCTCGACCGCCAGCAGGCCTTCGGCTACACGCAGGAAGACCTGAACTTCGTCCTCGAGCCTATGGGCACGAACGGCGAGGAGCCGATCGGCTCGATGGGTACCGACACGCCGCCGGCCGTGCTCTCGCGCCGGCCCGAGTTGCTCTACAAGTACTTCAAGCAGAACTTCGCGCAGGTGACCAATCCGCCGATCGATTCGATCCGCGAAGAGCTGGTCATGTCGCTGGTGTCGCTGATCGGCCCGCGCCCGAATCTCCTCGGCCTGCACGCGGCCGGCACGCATATGCGCCTCGAAGTGCGCCAGCCCGTTCTGACCAACGAGGACCTGGAGAAGATCCGCGGCATCCACGACCTGGTCGGCGACGCCTTCCGCACCATCACCCTCGACACGACCTACCCGGCGTCCGAGGGGACGGCCGGCATGGAAGCCGCCCTCGAGCGCCTCTGCGGCGAAGCGACGGCGGCGGTGAAGGACGGCGACAACATCATCGTGCTGTCCGACCGCGCGATCTCGGCCGACCGCATCGCGATCCCGGCCGTGCTCGCGACCTCGGCCGTGCATCACCACCTGATCCGCGAAGGCCTGCGCACCGAGACCGGCCTCGTGCTCGAGACCGGCGAAGCACGCGAGGTGCATCATTTCTGCGTGCTCGCGGGCTACGGCGCCGAGGCGGTGAACCCCTATCTCGCCTTCGAGACGCTCGAGCAGATGAGAGTCGAGCGCGGCTGGAAGTACGACGCCGGCAAGGTACGGCAGAACTTCATCAAGGCCGTCGGCAAGGGCTTGCTGAAGGTGATGGCCAAGATGGGCATCTCCACCTACCAGTCCTATTGCGGCGCGCAGATCTTCGACGCTGTCGGCCTGTCGAGCGCGTTCGTCGAAAAATACTTCACCCGCACCGCGACCACGATCGAGGGTGCGGGCCTGGCTGAGATCGCGGCCGAGACGGTCGAGCGCCATCGCCTCGCCTACGGCGATTCGCCGGTCTATCGCGCGATGCTCGACGTCGGCGGCGAATACGGCCTGCGCCTGCGCGGCGAAGACCATGTCTGGACGCCGGACACCATCGCCAAGCTGCAGCACGCGGTCCGCGGCAACATCAAGGACGATTACAAGACCTACGCGCGGCTGGTGAACGAGCAGACCGAGCGGCTGATGACCGTGCGCGGCCTGTTCCAGCTCAAGACGGCGCCGGCCCCCATTCCGCTCGACGAAGTCGAGCCGGCAAAGGACATCGTCAAGCGCTTTGCCACCGGTGCCATGTCGTTCGGCTCGATCAGCCGCGAGGCGCACACCACGCTCGCCATCGCGATGAACCGCATCGGCGGCAAGTCGAACACCGGCGAGGGCGGCGAAGAGTCCGACCGCTACAAGCCGCTGCCGAACGGCGATTCCATGCGCTCGGCGATCAAGCAGGTCGCGTCCGGCCGCTTCGGTGTCACCGCCGAATACCTGGTCAACGCCGACGATCTGCAGATCAAGATGGCTCAGGGTGCGAAGCCCGGCGAAGGCGGCCAGCTGCCCGGCCACAAGGTCGACGCGAACATCGCCAAGGTCCGCCATTCGACGGCGGGCGTCGGCCTGATCTCGCCGCCGCCGCATCACGACATCTACTCGATCGAGGATCTGAAGCAGCTCATCCACGACCTGAAGAACGCCAACCCGACCGCGCGCGTGAGCGTGAAGCTGGTCTCCGAGGTCGGCGTCGGCACGGTGGCGGCGGGTGTGGCCAAGTGCAAGGCCGACCACGTGACGATCTCGGGCTACGAAGGCGGCACCGGTGCGTCCCCCCTCACCTCGCTTACCCATGCCGGCTCGCCGTGGGAAATCGGCCTCGCCGAGACCCAGCAGACGCTGGTGCTCAACAAGCTGCGCGGCCGCATCGCCGTGCAGGCCGACGGCGGCATCCGGACGGGGCGCGACGTCATCATCGCGGCGCTGCTCGGCGCCGACGAATTCGGTTTCGCGACCGCGCCGCTGATCGCCACCGGCTGCATCATGATGCGCAAGTGCCACCTGAACACCTGCCCGGTCGGCATCGCTACGCAGGACCCGGTGTTGCGCGCGCGCTTCACCGGCACGCCCGAGCACGTCATCAACTACTTCTTTTTCGTCGCCGAAGACGTGCGCGAGATCATGGCCTCGCTCGGCATACGCAAGTTCGAAGACCTGGTCGGCCGCTCCGACCTCATCGATTCGCGGCGCGCGGTCGAGCATTGGAAGGCGCACAACCTCGACCTCTCGCGCCTGCTGCATCGCCCGCAAGTCGAGCCCGACGTCGCCATCCGCAACGTCGAGCGCCAGGATCACGGCCTCGACAAGGCGCTCGACCATCAACTCATCCAAGCCGCCAAGCCGGCGCTCGACGAAGGCAAGCCGGTGCGCATCGAGATGCCGGTGCGCAACGTCAACCGCACGGTCGGCGCCATGCTGTCCGGCGAGGTCGCGCGGCGCTACGGCCATGCCGGACTGCCGCCCGACACGATCGGCGTGAAGTTCACCGGCACCGCGGGCCAAAGCTTCGGCGCTTTCCTCGCGCGCGGCGTGTCGCTCGAGCTGATCGGCGAGGCCAACGACTATGTCGGCAAGGGCCTGTCCGGCGGCCGCATCGCGGTCTATCCGTCGCCCAAGAGCGAGCTCGTCGCGACCGACAACATCATCGTCGGCAATACGGTGATGTACGGCGCGATCGCCGGCGAGTGCTATTTCGCCGGTGTCGCCGGCGAGCGCTTCGCGGTGCGCAACTCCGGCGCCACCGCCGTCGTCGAGGGTGTCGGTGATCACGGCTGCGAGTACATGACCGGCGGCATCGCCGTCGTGCTCGGCCGCACCGGCCGCAACTTCGCGGCCGGCATGAGCGGCGGCATCGCCTACGTGCTCGACGAAGACGGCAGTTTCGAGCACCTGTGCAACCCGGCCATGGTTGAGCTCGAGCCGGTGCACGCCGACCCCGCGCGTGCCGTCGGCATGGACGAGGACAACCTCATGGCCGACATGCTGCGCAACGACGCCCTGCGTCTGCGCCGCCTGGTCGAGCGCCACCTGCACTACACGAACAGCAAGCGCGCCCGCGAGATCCTGGCGCGCTGGGACCACCACCTGCCGAAATTCGTCAAGGTCATGCCGATCGACTACCGCCGCGCGCTGAGCGCGGCCGAAGCCGAGGCACGGCCGCCGAAGAAACGGGCAGCCGGTGGCGCGAAAGTCCGCGCGTAGTCGCCCGATCAGCCTTAGTTAGAGCGAAGAGAGAGTCATCCGATGGGCAAGCCGACCGGCTTCCTCGAAGTCCAGCGCCACGACCGCCCTTACCTCAAGGTGAAGGAGCGCCTGCGCACGTGGAATGAATTCGTGCAGCCGCTGCCCGACGCCGAGGTGTCGAAGCAAGGCTCGCGCTGCATGGATTGCGGCATCCCGTTCTGCCACCAGGGCTGCCCGGTCAACAACATGATCCCGGATTGGAACCACCTGGTCTACCGGGACGACTGGCGCCGGGCACTTGATGTGCTGCACTCCACCAACAACTTCCCCGAGTTCACCGGCCGCATCTGCCCCGCACCCTGCGAGGAAGCCTGCACGCTGAACATCAACGACAACCCGGTGACCATCAAAACGATCGAATGCTCGATCGTCGACAAGGGCTGGGCCGAGGGCTGGATCATCCCGCAGGTGCCGTCGACGCGCACCGGCAAGCGCGTTGCCGTCATCGGCTCGGGTCCCGCCGGCATGGCGGCGGCGCAGCAATTGGCGCGCGTCGGCCACGCGGTCGTGCTGTTCGAAAAGCAGGACCGCATCGGCGGCCTGCTGCGCTACGGCATCCCCGACTTCAAGATGGAGAAGCACGTCATCGACCGCCGCATGCAGCAGATGGCGGCCGAGGGCGTGGAGTTCCGCCCCTCGACCCACATCGGCGTCGACGTGGCGGCCAAGGACCTGCTCGCGGAGTACGACGCGATCGTGCTGAGCGGCGGCGCCGAACATCCGCGCAACCTCGAAGTCCCGGGACGCGAGCTCAAGGGCGTCTACTACGCCATGGATTTCCTCACGCCGAACAACAAGAAGGTCGCCGGCGACGCGATGGATGGCCTCAACTGGATCGACGCCAAGGGCAAGCACGTCATCGTCATCGGCGGCGGCGACACCGGCTCGGACTGCATCGGCACGTCCAACCGCATGGGCGCCGCCTCGGTCACCCAGTTCGAGATCCTGCCGCAGCCGCCCGAACACGAAGACAAGCCGCTCGTGTGGCCGGACTGGCCGCTCAAGATGCGCACCTCCTCTTCCCAGGAAGAGGGTGCGAACCGTGACTGGAGCGTGTTGACCAAGAAGCTCACCGGCAAGGACGGCAAGGTCGAGAAACTGCACGCCGTGCGCGTCGAATGGGCCAAGGGCGCCGACGACAAGGTGCAGATGCGCGAGATGCCGAAGACCGAGTTCGAGCTCAAGGCCGACCTCGTGCTGCTGGCCATGGGCTTCTTGGGGCCGGTGAAGGCGGGCCTGCTCGAGCAGTTCGGCGTCAAGCTGGACGGGCGCGGCAACGTCGCCGCCAACACCGAGGACTACCAGACCTCGGTCGCGAAGGTGTTCAGCGCCGGCGACATGCGCCGCGGCCAGTCGCTCGTCGTGTGGGCGATCCGCGAAGGCCGCCAGGCCGCGCGCGCCGTCGACCAGTTCCTGATGGGCAAGACCGACCTGCCGCGCTGAGGCTGGGCGCTAAAGGCGCGTCTATCGCGTACGTTCCAGCTTATAAACGTTGCCTCTTGCGACATCGTAGGCAGTGAGCGTGCCGTCCTTCTCGAGCAGCTTCCAAGTCCCAGAGGCGTATCCCGGAACCTCAATCACAAGAAATTCGCCCTCGGGCACAGCATCGAGAAGCACAGGCGGATGGACCCACGATGCCGTCATGCGCCAGAGAACTTTAGTATGCCATTCTCCAGTCGTTTGGGTTTCGTTATAGGGAATCAGCGTTACAGCGAAGCCGGTCCAATCTCCGCTGTCTTCGTTAAAGGTCAAGTCTGAGTAGTTCCGGAGCGTCGCCTCCATCTCCTGCGCACTCGAGCGACACACAGGTGTCGCGACGAGCAGAAACGCTCCGAGCCCCAGTGCGATTCCGAGCGATCTGCCGCTACTGCATCGCATATCGTTATCTCCCCAACGCATCTCGTCGAAACTAGCTATCGCGCGATTATGGCCGCCGGAAGGCAGCCACGCCGAAATAGACCTATCGCTTCCGGGCGAATTCCTCTTGTGTCGAACGGATCGCTTCCTCTCGGTCCGCGATCGAGGAGAATGGGTCTATGTAAAAATGTCCGGGATCGGGCGTTGGGAAGGTACCGCCCCAGCGGGGGCCGTATTTGAGTGCGATCTGCAGCACAAGCGCTTTCTGTTCATCGGTGAGTCCAAGCTTGTCCCAATTGATGTCGATGGCATAACCGGCTTCCAAATCACCCAACGACGAATCCGCAAAAGCGGATCGAAACACGCCTTAGCGCGCTTCCGCGGCAGATCATTTTTTCGATTTCGACCAATCGTGCTCTGGCGGAAGCCGGCAATCTCGCGTCGGAGGCCGATCGAAGATCGACTTCAGCGAGAACGTCAGCACCAACCGCTCCTTCAGTGCTGCAACCGCGGCACGGCGCACATATTCCTCGATCCACACGCCGCCCTGGACGACCTTGCGCGTCTCCACCACGCCGCGCCTGATTTTCATTGTCCCGATATTGCTCACCGCTTGGCGGCTCATCACAAGGACTAGCGCGGCGTCCTTTTGATGACGAGGCATGACGAGATACGCGTCTTCGTTTTCGCCGAGAACATGGCAACTCGCGTAGAATATCCCATCCTCTTCCGATGCCCAGGATTTGCTCTCAGCTACAAAAGCCGCCGGGGGATTCCCGAGAATTTGACCATACGCGCTGGAGTATGAAACCGCGGCGAATATGAGACCGCCAGCAACAGTTCGAAACGCAGCCAGCGGCATCCCAGAAAAAGGGGCCTCATTTCGCATTTTACATGCGGCCATGGCATCAGCGCTCCCCGTCAGGATAGTGCCAAATGTAAATATATTTTGATTCGCCTTTATAGCTGTCCGAGAAGGGACCGAAAATCAGTGGACTATGCAATCTCGGGCCCCACGATGGCGGCTTCAATGAGGGCGCCCGTCCTTTAATGAAAGGGCGGAGATTATAATTAGTTGCGCCGTCCACCTCGTCGCCGCCGAGACCCTTTACGCTCGCTGCCCCATGCACAGCGACGCGCACCTCTTCAAGAATAGCTTGCTCTTGCCGAGATAGATTGTCGGGAATTGTATTCGGAGCTGTCCCCGCCCGCTTGGAGCGGATGTTGGTCGGGCCTGGCCACCGATCAACCGCATTCATAATGGTCAAAGCCATTTTCCGGCGTGTAGCGTCGATGCCAGGACCAGACAACGACCGGGTCTCGTTGAATACGATATTCGTTATTTGATCTTCGGTCTCCGCTTCCTTCTCGGGACGCAAAGCTTCAAACGGCCGCGGCGTGGGCGGCAGAGGCAACGGCTCGTTGGTATTGTCCCTAACCTCCGGCGGCGTCTGGCGCGGCGATGACGACACTTGCGCAAGCTGGTCGCCGGGCTTGAACAGCGGCGCGGCGTCGCTGGCCGTCGTGGTCGGTGGCGTCAAGGGCAAGGGCGGCGTGTCGTCGGACGGCGGCGGCGCATTCCCGTCGGAGAGAATCGTCGCGAGACGGCCGGTCGGCGCCGGCGTCGGATCTTTCAGAGTCGGCGGACCGCCTTGGAACAAGCCACCCATGTATGCACTCCATGCGCTGCGCAAAAAAGAAGGGCGGCGCCTCAAAAGAAGCGCCGCCCGTTCAATTCGGAAATACGCGGGTTCGTCGCGAAATGCAAGACGCGAGCGGCAACCCGTTCAATCAGCGGGAAGAATTTTCATCGCGTCCGCGAATCGCGCGGCGAATCTCTGGATCAGGGTGGCGGCGGGGGTGGCTTCACCTGGTCCGGGCGCAGGACCTGCATCACGTAGCGCTCCATCAGCGGCTCGTACTCTTTCCAGAGCCCGCGCAGCGCCTGTAGCGGCTCGGCCTGGAAGTCGACCCGCAGATCGACCAGCGGCCAGCTCTGGTCACGGACGATCAGCAAGCCGGCGGACATGATCGGCCGCGTCTCGCCGCCTGCCGCGAGGCCGCCGTCGACCGCCGCGAGCAGCCGTTCGGCGAACGGCGCCTTCGCCGCGACCGCCCGTTCATAAGCCGCGACCATCGCCGCCGGCACGCGCTCGTTGGCGATGACGTTGCCGGTGGCGACGCAGTTCTTGCCTTGCGCCCCGGCATGGATCGGATAGATGTCGGCGCCCGTGTGGAAGGCCGTGCCGCCGTGGCGGTCGACCGCCCCGAGCTGGCGATAGCCGGCGAATTCGTTGCGCCTCACCAGGATGTCGATCGTCTCTTGCGCCGACCGGCCTTGCTGCAACAGGTTGAGGCCGTCCGGTCCGACGCGGATGTCGGTGCGGAACTGGGTCGTGATCACGCCGGCGCCGGCGCGCGCCCACACGCATCGGTTCCCCACTGCGATCGCCGAACTGGCGATCGCCACGCCAAGCAGGCCGGTGTCGGGACAGAACGCGGCGAGCGAGAAGGTCATCGGGCCTCAGCGCGTGAGATAATCGTAGGCCGAGAGCGCGTGCGTGCGCACGACGTGCAGGAAGTCATCGATCGTCACGTGCTCGTCGCGGCGCGCCATGCTCTTGGGCGACGGGCCGTAGAGATAGGCCGGGATGCCATGGCGGCGCCACCAGCGGGCGTCCGACCCGCCGAGGCTGACGATCGCCGGCGGCCGAAAGCCTTTCAGCGCTTCCACGTTGTCCTGCAGGATGCCGACCATCTCGCCGTCCGGATCGCTCCAGCTCGACGCGTAGCTGTGATGCTCGCGCACGGTCATCGATGCTTCGGGATAGCGCGCGAGGATGCCGCGGATCGCCTCCATGACGCGTTCGTTGTCGAGCCCCGGCGGCGTGCGGATCTCCGCCTCGACGGTGCATTCGTCGGGCAGCATGTTGATCTTGAGCCCGCCGCGCAGCACGCCGATGTTCACCGTCGGCCGGCCGACGACCGGCAGCGCCCCCGCCCCCAGGCTGTCTTCGATCGCCTTCGTCACCGCCGGCTGCGCCAGCGCCCGCGCCACGCGCTCGGGCAGCGCCGCTTCCATCTGCTCGATGGCTTCGAGCTCGGTGACAAACCGCGCGGCGAGCTTGGTGGCACTCTTGCTGAGATGCGGATAGGCGCCATGCGCGCCCGTGGTGCGGAACGCGAAGACGACGCGGATCGTGCCCTTCTCGCCGAACCGGATCGTCGCGGTGCCGCTCGGCTCGGCATCGAGGCAGCAATCGCCTTTCACCTCGTCCGCGAAGGCCTCGAACAGATAGCCGCTGCCGTATTTGCCGCCGGTCTCCTCGTCGGAGACGACGGTCAGCGTGAGCCGGCCGCGCAGTTTGTCCTTCAGGCGATGCAGATAGCGATAGACGAAGATCAGCGCCGCGGTGCCGCACTTCATGTCGGAGGCGCCACGGCCGTAGATGCGGCCATCCGAGACATCGCCGCTCCACTGGCTACGTTCGCCGGGAATATCGTCGATGGCCGGGAACACGTCCATGTGGCCGTTGAGCACGAGATGACGGCCCGGCGCCGCGCCGGTGAAGCTGCCGATGATGTTCGGCAGATGCTCCTGCGCCGCCACTTCGCGATGCGGCAGGCCTTCGGAGCGCAGAAACCCGGTGACGTGCGTGCAGGCGCGGCGCGTGTCGCCCGGCGGATTGGGCGATTTCGCGCGCAGGAACTCGGACAGGAAGCGGACCAGGAGCTCGCGGTCGGCCTCGATCCAATCGAGAACCTGTTGCTTGGGGTCGCTCACCGTGCGGCGGCTTCGTTGCGGCTGCTCAATGTGCCGAACGCAGCGGCCAGCTGCCGCTTCACTTCCGCGCGATCGGGCTTGCCGGCGCCGCTCACCGGGATCTGCGGCAGCAGCATCACCGCGCGCGGAATGGCGAAAGCCGGACCGTTGGCGGCACAGAAATCCTGGATCTGCGGCGGCGTCAGCGTCTTGCCGGAGTGGCAGACCACGGCGGCGGCCGGCGCCTGGCCCTTGCTCGCATGCGGCAACGGCACGACCACGACGTCGGCGACGTCGGGATGCTTGAGGATCAAGGTCTCGACCTCTTTCGGATACAGGTTCTCGCCGCCGCACACGAACATGTCGTCGATGCGCGATACGAAATAGAAGAAGCCGTCGTCGTCCACGCGGAAGAGGTCGCCCGTGCGCAGCCAGCCGTCGCGGATTTTCTCCTTCGTCAGCTCCGGCTGGTTGACATATTCCTTCAGCACATAGGGCGTGCGCATCCACATCTCGCCCTCGCGCGGGTTCTCCTTGCCGTCCTTGTCGATCAGCTTGACCTCGGTCTCGGGCGCAAGCATCCCGACGCTGCCGTGCGGCGGCTTGCGCTTGTCGAGCGGCTGGCGCAACGGCGCGCCGCCTTCCGTGAGGCCGTAGCCTTCCTTCACCAGCGCATTGGGGAAGGCACGTTTGAGGCGCTCGATCAGGCCGAGCGGTACGGTCGACGAGCCCATCGACACCGCGCGCAGCTTCGAGAAGTCGCATTTGGCAATGACGTCTTCGTGGCGCAGCAGCTCGGCATACATCGCCGGCACGCCACCCGACGTGGTCACGCCGTAATCCGACACGGCTTTCAGGAACGCGCGCGCCTCGAAACCCTTCATCACCACGATCGACGAGCCGCCGCGGAACGCCGGCTTGATCTGACCGCGCATCGCGTTCTTGTGATACATCGGCGCCGCGACGATGCGGCGCTCGTCCGGCTTCGTCGGCCAATAGCGCTGGCTGTGCTCGATGCCCCACAGCATGCCGCCATGCGTCAGGTAGATGCCCTTGGGCCGGCCGGTCGAGCCGGCGGTGTAGGCCTGGAACGCCTGATCATCGAAGTTCATCGTCGCGATCGCGGTGTCGGGCCTGGCGCCTTCGATGAAGCGGCTATACGGTGTCCACCCTGCCCGCTCGTTGTGCACGCAGATGCGCAGCGGCAGAGCAAGACGATCGGCGCTGTCGCAGGCGCGCGCCGCATCACCCGGATCGCCGACGATCGCACGCGCACCGGAATCCTTGAGGATGTAGTCGAGCGACTCCTGCGTGAGCTTGAAGTTCAGCGGCACCGGAATAGCGCCGATGCGCATCAAAGCAAAGAAGATCTCGAGATAGACGGCGGAGTTCGGCAGGGCGACCGCGATCTTGGCCGCGCGCTCGATACCGCCGGCCTTGAGCGCTGCCACCGCGCGCTGAATGCGCGTCTCGAGCGCGCCGAAGGATACGGTCTCCAGCGTGCCGCTCGACAGATCGAGCAGCGCCGGATTGTCCGGCAGCGCCGTGACCGCATGATGAAAGAAGCCGCCGAGATTGAGCGTCGGATGCAGCTTCGCGACGAGGTCGACTGTCGGCGTCGGATCGCGCGGATCGAGAGCTTCAAGCATAGGCTGTTTGTACGGGCGGACTGCCCGCTTACACGAGTTCTTTGATGCCGATATCGCTCATCATCCGGCGGTAGATGATCGATGGACCGTCGGGGCCGCGCACGTGCAGCTCTTCGGTGAGGTCGACCGGCACCTGGTCGGGCCGCTGGTTTTCCACCAGGACGCGGTCCTGCTCCCACACCGTCAACGTGAAGTCGATGAACTTCTGGTCCGGCTCGTTCTGCGCGTAGTTGCGCCACACGACCATGAAGCGCACGGCTTCGTGCTCATCCACGGGCGAGGTGAGGAAGAGATCGAGCACTTCGGTGCCGTCGGGCGAAAGGTTCTCGTGATAGAGCGTGAACGGCAGAACCAGGTGATAGGTGAGCGTGTTGAGGGTTTTCGAGCCGGGCGTGATCCGGTCGCCGCACTCGGATTGGCATTGGTATTTGAACTCGCCGTCGAGCTCCTGCACCTCGCGGGACGGGATCAGCGGCGGATTATCCCGATTCCCGAGATAGCCGTGGTGGGCCCAGGGCAGATGCGCCTCGTCGAAGAAGTTCTCCAGCGACCGGGCGGCACTGCATTTCCAGTAGATCGGGCCGACGATGTGCATGTGGTGGTTGGGTCCGATGCCCTTGGGCATCTCGTAGATCGGCCGCGCCGGCTCGCCCATGCACACGAAGACGAGGCCGAAGCGCTCCTCACAGTGGTATTTCTCGAGCTTGGCGCGGGCCGGAATCGCGCGATCCTTGGGGATCGCCGGGATGTGCGTTGCGTGCCCGTTCTCACCAAAACACCAGCCGTGATAAGGGCATACAATTTCGCCGTTCTTCACCCAACCGAGCGACAGCTTGGTGCCGCGATGCACGCACAGGTCGCGAAAAGCCCGCACTTTGCCGTCGGTGGCACGCCATAGCACGATGTCGGTGCCGAGCAGCTTCACCCCCTTCGGCTTGTCCTGCACATCCGACGACAATGCGATCGGATGCCAGTAGTTGCGCAACGGGTGGTCGGCAGCAAACATCGGAAACTCCCTTAACCCTACAAAAGGCGGTAACCGGCGCGTCCTGGAGTGCGCGGCTGCCCTCGAACCATGCAAAATTGAGTCCCGCAGGAATTCTGGGGTCGGCACCACAAATGAGTCAAGCCGGATACTTGGCCCGATCCCTGCATTCTTTGCGGCGAAGGCTTTGCGCATCGCGAAGCTGGCGCGTTAGTATCGCGTCAAACGGGACGACACCGTGACGAGGGGTGGAGGTTTTGCCGCTATCGAACGACATGATCACGGATGCGATGATCGACATCCGCGATCTCAGCCTCACCTATCGCTCGGAGCACGGGCCGGTGAACGCGATTCAATCCGCGTCGCTGGCGGTCCGTCGCAACGAGTTCATTTCCCTCATCGGCCCGAGCGGCTGCGGCAAGTCGAGCCTGCTGAAGGTCGTCGGCGACCTCATCCCGCCGAGCTCGGGCAGCATCCTGATCGCCGGCTCGCCGCCGCAAGCGCTGCGCAAGCGCCGGCAGATCGGCTTCCTGTTCCAGGACTCAACGCTGCTCCCGTGGCAGAGCGTGCTGGAGAACGTGACATTCCTGTGCCGTATCGCCGGCGCCGATGGTCGCGAGAATGGCCGCGGCGAGGCCAAGGCGCGCGAGCTGATTTCACTGGTCGGCCTCGCCGGCTTCGAGAACGCGATGCCGCACGAGCTCTCGGGCGGCATGAAGCAGCGCGTGTCGATCGCGCGCGCGTTGATGCTCGATCCCCTCCTGCTGCTGATGGACGAGCCGTTCGGCGCGCTCGACGAGATCACGCGCGAGAAGATGAACCTCGAGCTGCTGCGCATCTGGAGCAACAATCCGAAGACGGTGATCTTCGTCACCCACAGCATCTCGGAGGCCGTGTTCCTGTCCGACCGCGTGATCGTGATGAGCGCCCGGCCGGGCCGCATTCAGTCGGTGATCGACATCGACCTGCCGCGGCCGCGCCACGGCGACATGCGCTACGGCGCCCGCGCCAACGAATTGACGCGCCAGCTCCACGCCGAGCTGCAGCGCGCCGAGGGAGCCGGCTGATGCGCTACCGCAACCAGCTCGCCGCCCTGGCGATGATCGTCGTCAGCATCGTGATCTGGGAAGCCGCCGTGCGCTTCTTCAAGGTTCCGGTGATCATCCTGCCGACACCGTCGTCCATCGCCGTCAACATCTACGAGAACTGGGACCGTTTCCTCATCCACACCTGGGTGACCAGCTACGAGATCGTGATCGGCTTCACGGTCGGCGCCCTCCTCGGCATCGGCACGGCGCTGGCGATGATCGAATACCCGGCGCTGCGCGGCACGATCTATCCGATGGTCATCGCTTCACAGACGATTCCGAAGATCGCCATAGCACCCCTGCTCATCATCTGGTTCGGCGTCGGCTTGTCGCCGAAGATCATGACCGTGGCGCTGCTCGCCCTCTTCCCGGTGCTGGTCAACACGGTCTCGGGCTTCGAGAGCACCGACCGCGGCCATCTCGACCTGCTGCGCTCGGTCGACGCCAACAAGCGCCAAGTCTATTGGCACATCCGCTTCCCGACCGCGCTGCCGCACGTCTTTGCCGGGCTCAAGCTCGCGATCACCGTCAGCGTCATCGGTGCGATCGTCGGCGAGTGGGTCGCTTCGACCAAGGGCCTCGGCTACCTGCTCCTCTACTACACGCAGTATCTCGACATGGTCAGCACTTTCGCGGTGCTGGTCGTGCTGGTGGCGCTCGGCGTCTTCTTCTTCGGGGTCGTCGCCGTCTTCGAGCGCGCGCTGTCGTGGGAAACCAAGGTGCGGCGGCAAACCAAGGTCGAGGTCGCGGAATCGAATCTCTGACCTCGCGCGGCGCCGAAAAAACCCGCATACTGTTGTAGTAATTGCATCGCCGACAGGGACGATGCCGATTTAAATATAAGGGGGCCCGACCATGAAGCTCACGCCGATGAAACTCAAACGACTGGGACTGGCGTTCATCGCTGCCGCTTTTCTGCTGACCATCGGCGGCGCACAGGCGCAGCAGATGGAGAAGATCAAGGTCGCGCTCCATTGGAACGCGCCGATCGAGGAATTCGTCCAGTACTACGTCGCGATCAAGAACGGCTACTACAAGGCCGCAAATCTCGACGTCGAGTTGATGCACCTGCCGGGCTCGCTGCCGTCGGTCACGGCAGTCGGCGCCGGCGACGCGCAGATCGGCCAGGCGAGCAGCGACGCGATCCTCGTCAGCCTCGGCGGCGGCGCACCGCTCAAGGCGATCTTCGTGCTGTTCCAGCAGACGCCGGCCGGCGTGATCGTGTTCAAGGAATCCAACATCAAGGACTTCAAAGACCTCAAGGGCAAGACGATCGCCACCGCCGTCGCCAGCCCGGAAGCCATCATGCTGACGGCGCGGCTGCGCGAGGTCGGCCTCAATCCCGAGAAGGACGTGAACATCCTCAACGTGGCGCCGGGCGCCAAGCTGACGATGCAGCTCACCGGCCAGGCGGACACCAGCACCGGCTTCGCCGACTTCCAGTTCATCCAGGCGCAGAATTCGGGGCGCAACGTCGAGTTCATCCCCTTCTCGACCAAGGCCACGCCGCTCTACGGCCACGGCCTCGTTGCCAACACCACGTGGCTGGAAAAGCATCAGGATGCGACCAAGCGCTTCATCGCCGCGACGCTCAAGGGCCTGGCGTGGACGCGCGACAACGTCGATGCCGCGACCGACATCGTCGTGAAGTGGGACCCGACCGTGAAGGTCGACGCAGCATTCCATAAGCGCGGCTGGGAAGTCGAAATGGCCGAGCTGATCACCAACAGCACGACCAAGGAGAAAGGCCTCGGCCACATGGAGACCGCGGGTTGGGCCAACTTGATCAAGATGCTCAAGGAAGGCGGCGTCCTGAAGGCCGATATCGACGCCACCAAGATCTACACCAACGAGTACATCCCCGCCGACGCCCCGAAGTGGTGAGCGCGAACATCGCCGTCCCTATTGCCCCTCTCCCGCTTCGGGAGAGGGAGGGACCCATTACGACGTAATGGGAGGGTGAGGGGCTTGCCCCAGCCCGCTACTTCCCCGCTCACCTACCCTCTCCCCCATCGGAATGGGTGGAGAGGAACAATTTTCTATGGAACCAGCACGATCTTCCCGAGGAAGCTGCGGTCTTCCATCAGCCGCTCGGCTTCGCGCGCCGCGCTGAGCGGCAGGCGGTGGCTGATCACCGGCTTGAAGCGCCCGGCCGCGATGTACTCGAGCGCCTTGGCGATGTCCTCTTTCGAATAGCTGCTCGATCCCAGCAATTGTAGCTGGCGCATCCACATGAAGCGCAGGTCGATCTTGGCGTCGTAGCCGGCGGTCGCGCCGCAGCACAACAGCTTGCCGAACTTACGCAAGGTGCGCATCGACGGCACCCAGGTATCGCCGCCGGTATAGTTCACCACCACGTCGACGCCCTTCTTGCCTGAAATCGCCCAGGCTTCGCGGCTGAAGTCGGATTTCGAGTAGTCGATCGTGTAGTCCGCGCCCAGCTCTTCGAGACGCTTGCATTTGTCGGGCGAGCCGGCCGCCGCGATCACCCGCGCGCCGATCATCTTGGCCAACTGCACGCAGGCGAGACCGACACCGCCGCTGGCACCGAGGATCAGGATCAGGTCGTTCGGCTGGATCTTGCCGACCTCAAAGAGCATGCGGATCGACGTGCCGTAGGCGATCGGCACCGCCGCCGCCGTCTCGCAATCGACATTGGGGGCGAGACGGATGAGGTTCTCGGCCGGTGCGGCGATCATTTCCGCCATGCCGCCGGGGATCTCCTCGCCCATCATGCCGTCGCGGGTCACCGGATGAAGCGCCACGCGGTCGCCGACCTTCCAGCCGGAAACATCCGGACCCAAGGCAGCGATCTCACCCGCGATGTCGCCGCCCGAGATGAACGGCATCGGCACCGGAAAGCCCGGCATGCCGCGGCGCACGAAGATGTCGAGATGGTTGAGACCGCAGCCGCGGATGCGCACCAGCACTTCGCCGGGCCGCGGCACCGGATCGGGCCACTCGCGATAGACCAGATTTTCGAGCCCGCCCTGCTTCTCGATAACCGCCGCTTTCATGTGCCCGCCTCGTGGTAATGTTCGCGGACAGTAAAGCACTGGCCCACCAGCCGCAAAGCGCTAAGGACGGCTCAACGCCGCCTCAAGCTCCACGGGATCGACCTTGACGGTCTGGGACATGACGGCGGAGCCTCGCGGCGACGGCAGCACGAGGAACGTCGCGACGCGCCGGTAGGCGGTAAACGACACGTCCAACAATTCCTCGTCGGTCTCGACCACATATGTGCCGGCGGGTTGCACGGCATCCATGCCGCTGAACTTGAACGGCTGCCGGAATGTGACCCGCCGGGTCGTCGTGCGTTCCGTCATGCCGGCTCCGGCGGCGGCGCCGCGGCGGCCGCCTGCGCGGTCCCGATCTCGACCGGCACGCGCATCAAGGGGCGGTGCGGCCCGAACGGCGTCGCCCGCAACGGCGACTGATCGGCGGGTTCGGGCCCGCTGGGCGGAACAACGGCCGGCGCAAGATCGTGGCTCGTCATCTAGCGATCCAATATCAACGCGGTCTTGATGGCATCGCCGACCTTTATCCCCTTGCGCAGGATCGCGTCGACGGCGTGGCCCTGAACGAGGTCGATGCCGTGCTTCTCGGCATAGAGCAGACCGGTCATCGCGCCGCAACGGGCCAGCACGAAACGGCATTTCGTATCGCGGGCGGCGGTGAGCTTGTCGGACAAGGCACGCTCGGGGCCCGGCTCCATGGCCAGCATGTCGCTCGACCAGAAGATCTTCGCGTAGTCGCAACCGAGCTCCTCGAAATCAAACTGCGTCGCCCATTCGCTGTTCAGCCCATCGATGCAAATGCGATAGTCGCGATCCGACGCCAGCCGCAACAGATCGCGATAGAGCGGCAGATGCTCCACCAGGTCGCCAACGCCGATCTCGAGCGTGACGCGGCCGCGGAACGTCGCCGGCAGGCGGTCATCAAACTTCTGGAACATCGGCGACATCGCGGTCGAGAGATTGATGTTGATCCCGATACGCTCCTTCCCGATGAAGTCGAAACCATGATTGAGGGTGCGCAGCAGGCTCGCGTCCAGACTCGACGTGAAGTGCGCGAACAACCACCGGTCGCTCGAAAGATCGAAGTCCGGGCTCAATTTCTTCTCGAGACCCTTCACCGAGAAATAGAGCTCGTAATATTCGCGGTGGTCCTTGTCGTCGTCGTGCAGGTCGATCACCGCCTGATTGAAGAGATAGGGCGACAGGTCAAACTGGCCCAACGCAGAATCGATCTTCGCCAATTCCTCCGGCGTGATCGGCGGCTTGATGTCGTCACCGGCGACAGTGCTGACCTTGGTGATGCCCTCGAGATAGCGCAGCACGTGCACGAAGTTGAGCGACAGCTCGAGGATCGAGTAGACCGCCGCCTCGCGATACGGATTGGCGCCAGTCATCTGCGTGATGCCAAGCAGGATGGCCTCGATCTTCTTGCACGCCTCCTCGACGGCGGAGAATTTGAGGCCCTTGAAGAACATCAGAATGTCGCCATTCGAGATGTTGTAGATCTGCGAATAGGCGGCGTTCGCGGCGGCCTCCGACAGAAGGCGGTTGATCGTCCGCAGTTCCAGCGCGACGCTGCCGGACAGCAAGCTCAGATGCAGGTGAACGAGACGCAGCCCGTGCAGCTCCTTGTCCGCCGACTGCAGCAAGGTCATCACCTTGAGATCGTCGAAATTATGCTCTTTCGGCGACGACGACGCGTTGCGCGTGCCTGGGGAAACGCGAACATGATCGCGCATCGGGCGATGGGGCTGCGGAGCGCTGGGCCGGTTCATCGGGGTCTTTCTTTCTGCGACCGTTCCAGCTCATTGAGATGAACCTGAACCGCGCCGTCGTGGCCGGACGCCGCGGCAAGCATCCCGGTCTCGATCCGCCCTGCCGGCACGCCGGCATCGATCAGGGCATTGCGCACGGCATCGATACGCCGACGTCCGAAATTCTCCGTCCGCTCGTTCCAATAACCCGCGGCCTGGAACCGCGACGCCGGATGCTCGTTGGCATCGGTGGCAATCTCGGCCGACAGCCTTACGTCGGACGTGGTCACCATCGTGCTGCTCGGGGAACCGGCGCGTTCGCGGGCACGCGGGGACTCATCTGCGGCGAGGTGCCGCAGGCCGACAGGAACATGACGATCGCCGCCAACCAAGGGCGGACATTCATGACAGTCCTAAATGCGACGGCTGGAAAAATTCCGTGCCGTCGCGGCGAGAGCTGCGGGCCCGCGCTGCATGCGCAGCGTGGCCCGCCTTGAATCTCGCCGTTACCCCGTCGTTCCGGCTGCCTTCACCGGTGCCGCTTTCGCGTCCATCAGCTGCTGCGCGCAGAGCGACGCGGCGCCGTAGACAGGCTTGTCCGTTCCGCGCGGCGTAACCCAGCCGCCTTCTTCAAGGAATGTGCTGCGCTTCCAGGAATCGGTGCCCTGGAACGACGTGAGCTGAGTCTGTGCATTCGCGCCGTTGAGGAAATCGTACACGCAGACACTTGCGGCGAGCTCGGCGCGGGCGTCCGTCGCCGCCTTGGTGGCCATGTCTTGGGCCGTACCGCCGCGCACCCATCCGCCCCACCCGAATCCCACGATCAGCGTCGCGACGACGCTCGCCGCGCACGCCCAGAACACAACGGTCTTGGGCGCCTGGTAATCAGTCCAGCGACTGACCAGGCTCTTCTGGATTGCCATGTTTTGAAGTCTCCCGTAGGCCCAGCCGCCTTCTTGATGAGCGACGGATCCAGGCCACATTCCCTGTCCGGTCCGCCGCATCGGCGGAGCCTACAGACGGATGTGGTCACTTTTTGCGAAAAACCTAATTATTACTAGGGTTTTTGCGGGCTTAGAGCGGCAAGCTGCTGGAATGGCTGACAGTATTATTGTCGAGGCGCGGCGGCGCGCACCCACCCCGCCGCCATTCGCGGGTCAAGCTGCCTTGTCGCGTTCAAACACCAGGCGCTCTTCCACCCAGACTTCGAGGCGCGCAAACGGGCTTTTCTCGAACAGTTTGCTCGCCCGAGCCGTCGCGATCTCGTCGCTATCCGACTCGATCGTTTCGACGTCGTCGATTCGCATCTCGTCATTGAGGAAGCGGCATCGGTATTTGGCCATGGTCAAAACTTTCTCCGGCGCGTCGCGCAGGGCGCGGCACCGAGTTGGAAGAATGCGCTTTGTCGATTACCAGGTAGATATGGGGCGCAAGGATCGATTCGACAAGGAAACAGTATGCCCCGGAATGCGCGGCCGTGGTGTGATAACCGGATGGACAATAGACCAATACGCGGATTTTGCTGGTAGAATCCGGCCATGAAACCGTCGCATCCCATGCTTTTGGGTCTCCTGCTGGCGCTGCTCGCGCCCGCGACGCTGCACGCACAGATGACGCCGTCCGAGCAGGAGGCCGAGTTCACCTGGACCGAGCAGGTCGGCCTGCAGATCGGCTCGGGCGCCTATTGCAAGGTCGATCCGACCCTGCTCGAGGAGGTTCGCCGGCTGATGCAGACGCGCATCGCGACGCGCCTGCCGCCGGTGATCCACGCCGAGGCGCGGCGGCGGCTCGACCTCTCCGAGCGCATCGGCTATCGCACCAGCCAGGCCAACGAGCTCGACTGCGCGGCGTCGCGCTGGGCGAGCGGCGAGAAGAGCATCATTGCCACCAATCTGCTGCGCGTGCGCGACCAGCTGGCAGCGAACCGATGAAGCTTCCGTCCTCGCCGATCGCGCGAAGCGCGCTGCTCGGCGCGGCCGTCGGCGCGATCTACATCCCGATCCAGGCCGCGCAATCCGGCCAGGCGGCGACCGGGGCGGAGGCGCTGGTCGGCCTCGCCCTGGGCGGCGCGCTGGGCGGCGCGTTGATCTTTGCCGGTGTCATCTTCGCCATCAAACGTCTGCTGTAGGCGCGCTCACGGCCGGCAGGCGCGCCAGATCTTCTCCGGCGTCGCCGGCATGTCGAGCATCCGTCCCGGCGGCAACGCGTCCGTGATCGCGTTCATGATCGACGGCAAGGCGCCGGTCGTCCCCGCTTCGCCGACACCTTTGACGCCGAGCGGATTGGTCCTGCACGGCACGGAGTGCAGCGCGCCGGCAAGCGGCGGCATGTCGTGGGCGCGCGGCATGCCGTAGTCGGTGAACGCGCCGGTGATCAGCTGGCCGCTCGCGCGATCGTAGACGGCGTTCTCCAGCAATGCCTGCCCCAGGCCCTGCGCGAGCCCGCCGCTCACCTGGCCTTCGACGAGCATCTCATCGAGCACGACGCCGCAATCGTCCACCGCCGTATAGGCGACGACGTCGACCGTGCCGGTCTCGGGATCGATCTCGACCTCGGCGATATGACAGCCATTGGGGAATGACGGCGGCAGCTCGACCCTGGCGTCGGTGTCGAGCGTCTCGTCGATCTCGCCGCGCTGCTTCATCGCCGCCGCCCGGTCGGCGACCTCGAACAGCGACAGCCGGCGGTCCGTGCCCGTCACCTCGAACACCCCGTCGCGATAGCCGATATCGGCTTCCATGGTCTCGAAGATCCGCGCCGCGACATGGCGGCCCTTGGCGATCGCACCTTCGACCGCGCGGAAGACCGCGCTGCCGGCGAGCATCGTCGTCCGCGAGGCGACGGTGCCGCTGCTGGCGACCGCCAGCCGCGAATCGCCCTCGTGCACCTCGAGCAGATCGGCCGCGACGCCGAGATGCCGCGCCGCCAGCCGGCCGAACACCGTGCGATGGCCCTGTCCGGTCGCCTGTGCGCCGAGCGCCACCACGGCCTTGCGCCCGCCGGGAAAGCGCAACGACGCGTTCTCCACCGGCACGCCGCCGGCATGTTCGAGGAAACAGGCGAGGCCGAGACCGCGCCGCCGGCCGCGTTTGGCCGCGTCGCGGCGTCGCGCCTCGAAGCCGGCGACGTCGGCGATCGCCGACGCCTTGTCGAGGATCGTCTCGAACTCGCCGCTGTCGTAGGTCACCGAGACCGGCGTGCGATAGGGCATCGCCGCGGGCGCGATCAGGTTGCGCCGCCGCAGCGCCACGCGGTCGATACCGGTGATGCGCGCCGCCTCGTCGATCAGGCGCTCGAGCAGATAATTCGCTTCCGGCCGGCCGGCGCCGCGATAGGCGCCGGTCTGCACCGTGTTGGTGAACAGGCACTGCACGTCGTACTGGATGCGCGGAATGCGATAGACGCTCGAGAGACAGCGTCCGAGATTCTGCGTCGGCGTGACCAGGCCGGCATGGGTAACGAACGCCCCGAGATTGGCCAGCACGTGCACGCGCAAGGCGACGAACGCGCCGTCCGCGGCCAGCGCCAGCTCCGCCTCGAGCCGCATGTCGCGCGCCTGGTTGTCGCTGGTGAACGCTTCCGAGCGGCTCGACATCCAATGCACCGGCCGGCCGAGCTTGCGCGCGGCCACCAGCAGCGCCGGATATTCGGGATAGGCCCCGGTCTTCATGCCGAAGGCGCCGCCGACGTCCTCCGTGAGGACGCGCAGCTTGTGTGGAGGTACGCCCAGCGCGGCGGCGACGACGTCGCGCATGACGCCCGCGCCCTGCGAGCAGACCCGCAAGGTGAACGCGTCTTGCCCCGCATCATAAAGGCCGGTGGCACCCCGCGGTTCCAGGGTCGCCGCCATCACGCGCTGGTTGAACAACGACACGCGCGCGCGATGCGGCGCCGATGCGAAACTGGCCTGGATCTCGCGCGCGTTACGGCCGTCATCCACCACGGGCCCCGGCCAGTCGAGCGACACGTTACCCGGTGCCTCGGGCCACACCTGCGGCGCGCCGGGTGCGGCGGCGTCGCGCACGTCGCTTACCGCCGGCGTTTGCGCGTAGTCCACCGCGACCAGCTCGGCGGCGTCCATTGCCTGCGCCAATGTTTCGGCCACCACCATCGCCACCGGCTGGCCGACATGCACGACGCGGCGCTCGGCCAGGATCGGCCACCGCGGCACGATCATCTTGGCGCCGCCCCGCCCTTCCGCGGGCCGCGGATGCGACAGCGTTCCGGTTCCGGCCATGTCGGCGGCGGTGAATACCGCGAGGACGCCGGGCTGCCGCGCCGCCCCCGTGGTGTCGATGCGGGTTATGTCGGCCGAAGCATGTGGCGAGCGGACGAATGCCGCCATCAGCCGGTTCGCCGGCAGGCCGTCATCGACGAAGCGGCCGGCACCCTGGAGAAGGGCCGCGTCCTCGAGCCGGGGATCGAATGGCGGATGAGGGGCGCTGTGGGTCATGTCCGATTTTGGCCGCTGAGGGCGTGCGCCTTCAACTCCCGCGATACCCACAGCCCGAGCAGCGGCAGCGCCACTGCCGCCACGATGAAGACCGCCGGCGCGCCATAGGCATCGACCACCGGCGCCGCGAGCGCGACGCCGATGGTCTGGCCGATATAGAGAGCCGCGGAAAAGATGGCCAATGCGGTGCCGCGCACGGCCGGTGTCATCTGCGAGGCGTTGGTCTGCAGCGTGTTGTGGAGCATGAAATAGCCGAGACCGATGACGAGCGACGCCAGCGGCGCCAACAGCCACGTCGTGGTCAAGGCGAGGATGAGATATGCCGCGCCGAGGACAGCGCCGCCGATCGTGACCAGGCCGCGCTGCCCCAGCCGCCGCACCAAGGTCGTGACCGACAGCACGTAGATCATCCCGCCGATGCCGAACGCCGCCACCACGGCGCCGATCAGGCTGAAGCCGAGGCCGAAGCGCAGATGCAGGTCGGCGCCGAGATAAGCGAAAGGCCCGATGACGAAGATGGACTCCAGCAGCACCGCCAGCATCAGAATTCGCGCCCACGCATCGCCGAGCACGGCCTTGTACTCGCCGATGAAGCCGCCCGGCCGACGCTCGACGACGCGGGTGCGGCGCGTCAGCGGATTGACCGAAAGCTCGAATGTCAGCACGGCGGCAGCAAACACGAAGAGGCCGGCAAGGACGAAGAACACGGCGCGCCAACCGAGCCAGTCGCCGAGGATGCCGCCGGCCGCCTGGCCGAACAGCGTGCCGCTGATGGCGCCGGTGAGATAGCGTCCCAGCACCTGCTGGCGGCGTTCATAGGACGTGACGTCGCCGATGAAGGTCATCGACATCGGCACGATCCACGCCGCCGCCGCACCCGACGCGAGCCGCGCCAATCCCAGCGTGAGCAGCGACTGGGACAGCCCCGAAAGGGCGGTGGTGACGGCCCCGACCGCGCAGGCAATCGCCACCGTGCGGTAGGGGCCGATGCGGTCGCCGATCGGCCCGACCAGAAGCTGCACCGAGCCGTGCATGAATGCGTATGCGGCGGCGACGACCGACGCGGCGCCCACGGTCGTGCTGAGATCGGCCGCGATCTGCGGCAAGAGCGAGTCCGAGACCCGAATCATCGACAAGGACGCGAAGCTCGCGCAGGCAAGCAATCCGATCGCGCGTGTCGGCTCGCGGACCGGCTCGGCCGGAGAAGATGTCATTGAGAGGCTTTTAGAACAAACGACGTGGCGGATGACGACAAATGTAGGAAACGGTCCGGCGGCGGCCGGACCGTTTCGCCACCGTGATCTTACTTGATCGCGCCTTCGGCTTTCAGCACTTCGTGCGCCGCCTTGAAGGCATCGAGACCCGCCGGGATGCCGCAATAGACCGTGGCATGCAGCAGGATTTCCTGGATGTCGTCGGGGGTGAGCCCGTTCTTGAGGGCGCCCTTGACGTGCAGCTTGATCTCGTTCGGGCGGTTCAGCGCCGTCAGCATGGCGAGGTTCAGCATGCTGCGCGACTTCTTGTCGAGGCCCGGACGGGTCCACGCATAGCCCCAGCACCATTCGGTGGTGATGCGCTGGAAGGCCATCATGAACTTGTCGGCTTTGGCGATGCTGCCGTCGACGTAGTCGGCGCCCAGCACCTCGCGGCGCACGGCCAGACCCTTTTTGTAGAATTCGCTTTCTTCGCTCATCGGAGTCCTCCCTTGGGACGTTCGGCGGAAAGTGCCGTGGAGCGATCTTACCCTTTTGCGGCCCTGATGGGGATTGGCCGCCCGCCCTTTCGCAGCGCCCTTTGTGCTGCACCGAAGCGCAGCGCCGCACTCCGGTTCTTGCGCGCATATTCGCGCGATGCTCTTCTGGCGGCGAGATGCCCGCCCCTGCCGCCCTGACTGCCGCCATGCTCGCGCATCTGCGACACACCAATGAGATCGGCCGCCGTGCGATCCAGCACGGGCATCATCCTTTCGGGGCGCTCCTGACCGGCCCGGACGACGCGGTGCTGATGGAGCAAGCCAATATCGACGTGGTGAACCATGCCGAGGCGACGCTCATCCGCCGCGCGTTCGGTCAATTCACGCCGGACTTCCTGTGGCGCAGCACGCTCTATACCAACGTCGAGCCGTGCGCCATGTGCGCCGGCACCGCCTACTGGGCGAATATCGGCCGCGTCGTATTCGGGATGTCCGAGACGCGGCTGCGGGAAATCACGGGCAACCACCCCGACAATCCGACCCTGGCCCTGCCGAGCCGCGACGTATTCAATCGCGGCCACAAGCCGGTGATCTTGATCGGCCCCGTCGCACAAGTCGCGGACGAGATCGCGGCCCTGCACCGCGAATTCTGGAAAGCGAAAACCTCTAACGCTTAACCTTGCCGGCGATCGCCTCCGCGACGAGCTGCGCCTGCTCGATCATCATCTCTTCACCGAGAATCGGATCGGACGCCGCGGGATCGCCGAGATAGCCGCGCGGCGTGATCTTCAGCGCGCGCTGCTTGCCCTGCCGCCATTCCGCCAGGGCGTCCGGGCCAAGATCGGTCGATTTCAGGCCGGCGATCAGATCCGTGCGCACGATCTCCGGGAAATAGCGCCGCATGCTCGACGTCTCGAAGCGACCGGCATGCACGTCGACGAATGTGCTTTTGCGCTCGATCTCGTCCGCCGTCGCAAGCGTGTGCGGATCGGCCGGATCGAAGCCGAGCCGTTTGAAGAACGGCGCCGACCCGACGAAGAACGTCTCGATGCCCGCTTCCGCACCGCCGCGCTTGATGCCCTCGAGCAGCGTCTTGTTGTGCAGCGCGTCGCCATGCCCGGAGACGCAGAACAGCCGGCTGAACCCGTCCTTCCTCAGGCTCTTGATGAGGTCGATCATCAGCTCGACCATGATCGACGGCCGCACCTCGAACGAGCCCGGGAAAATTCCGGTGACGTCGTTGATGCCCCAGTAGAACGGCGGCATGATGACGCTCGGGACGCCCTTCTCCAGCAGCCGCGCCTTGACGCGACGCAGCAGCAGCGCCGGCAGATAGACGTCCGTCGCCAGCGGAAGATGCGGCCCGTGCTGCTCGATGACGCCGAAGCCCCACAGCACGAGCGCATCCATCTCGGCCGCATCGCGGATCTCGGGATAGGTCATGTCGGCCATCGTGCCGTGGAAGATCGAATAGCCGCCGCCCCGCTCCGTCCGCCCGTCGTCGTCCTGGCTCATGCGTTTCTCCCTCGGATTGTTGACAATATCACCGATCGCCGGTTCCATGGAGGGAACGCTCTTTAAATAAAGGCCAGGGAGGAAACCATGAAGCTGCTACGGACTCTTGTCGCCGCCTGCGCGCTCACCACCATCGCCGCGGCCGCCGACGCCCAGACGGTGAAGATCGGCTTCATCACGTCCTACACCGGACAGAACGCCACGGTCGGCGTGCTGATGGATAAGGCGCTCGACCTCTACCTGAAAGAGCACACCAAGGATCTGCCCGCGGGCGTGAAGGTCGAGGTGCTGCGCCGCGACGATACGGGCCCGAACCCGGAAGTCGCCAAGCGCCTGGCAACCGAACTCATCACCCGCGACAAGGTCGATGTCCTCACCGGCGTCATCTGGACGCCGAACGCGATGGCGATCGGCCCGCTCGCCGGTGAAGCGAAGACGCCCTTCCTCATCATGAACGCGGGCACGTCGTCCATCACGACCACGTCGCCTTACGTCGCGCGCGTGTCGTTCACCTTGTGGCAATCCTCTCTGCCGCTGGGGCAATGGGCGGCCAAGAACAACCTCAAAAAGGTCTACGTCCTCACCTCCGATTACGGCCCCGGCAACGATGCCCAGGCGGCGTTCACCAAGGGCTTCACCGATGGCGGCGGCACCGTCGTGGATTCGGTCAAGATGCCGATCCAGACGCAGGACTTCGCGCCGTACCTTCAGAAGGTAAAGGACGCGAAGCCCGACGCCGTGTTCGTCTTCGTGCCCGCCGGCATCCAGGCAACAGGCGTGATCAAGGCCTATTCCAATCTCGGCCTGCCGCAGGCCGGCATCAAGCTGATCGGTCCGGGCGACATCACGCCCGATGAAGAGCTCCCGAACATGGGCGACTTCGCGGTCGGCACGATCACCATGTTCCACTACTCCGCCGCCGCCAACCGGCCGGCCAACAAGGCGTTCGTCGCCGCCTGGAAGCGCGCCTATGGCGCCGACACCAACCCCAACTTCAATGCCGTCCAGGTGTGGGACGGCATGCAGGCGATCTTCGACGCCATCCGGGCCGAGAAGGGCAAGATGAGCGGCGAGAAGACGATGGCGTTCTGGAAGGGCTGGAAGTTCGACAGCCCGCGCGGGCCGATCATGATCGACCCCGAGACGCGCGACATCGTGCAGAACGAATATCTGCGCCGCCTCGAAAAAGTCGACGGCAAGCTCGCCAATGTCGAGCTCGAGACCTTCGCGACCGCGGTGAAGGACCCGTGGAAGGTTCTCAACAACAAGAAGTAGGCGGCCGCACGACCCTTTCGTCATTCCCGCGACCGGGGGAATCCAGTTTTTCTGGCCCCCCGCTTTTCGCGGGGCGATTCCAGCTAGGGCGTGGCCCCTTGCTGCTGAGGCCTTTGGAAGAGCGGCATGATCGAAGCCCATCCGGTGCCTATACCGTCCGACAGCGTGCTGGCGCCGCTTTATGTGGGCGCGGACCTGCTGGATGCGTACGCGATCCACCTGCCGGCGGGCACGAGCGACGATCCCGAAGTGCTGGCGCGCGTCGCGTTCGAGCGGCAAGCCCCGTGGATTCGCGCGCTGACTTGGGTGCGGGATACGGTGATGGCGACGGTCGGCGTCAAATCGTCTCACGAGATCGGTGCTGCCGCGGCGACGCGCGGGCTTCAAGTGATCGGCTACTTTCCGGTGCTGTCGAAGAGTGCCAGGGAGATGGTGGTGGGCGGGGACGACCGGCATCTCGACTTCCGGGTCGCCGTCTTGGTGCGCGCGGACCCGCGCAGCGGGCGGGAGCTCGTCGTGGTGACGGTGGTGCATTGCCATAACCGGCTGGGACGAATGTACCTGGCGGCGATCGCGCCCTTTCACCGCACGATCCTGCGGGCGAATTTGGAACGGACGATAAGGATGCTTTCCAGCACATTGGGATCCTAAGCTTAGAATTCCACGTGGACAAGTTGTCGC